>Ga0207089_1023_pt1 | contig 42492 bp, 34 predicted proteins | sample Alteio_BWMinHeat_49_FD_153571 | JGI IMG/M metagenome (GOLD analysis project Ga0207089, IMG submission 153571) | Enriched cells from forest soil in Barre Woods Harvard Forest LTER site, Petersham, Massachusetts, United States -... | ecosystem: Environmental > Terrestrial > Soil > Temperate forest >...
ATTGCATTACGATTTTCATATAAATCATTTCTACTCTTAAGAACACCAAACAAATAATTTATCAAATCCTCTTTGACAATCTTATCTTTTAGGATCAATTTTTCATCAATAACTTTATCTGATAATAAGTCATTCAGCGTTTTTATTAAGTCTTTCTTCGTAACAACAGTGGGCGTAGCGTTAAAAAATGTATCAACAGGCGCTTCATTTAATTTATATTGTAATAGTAACTGGTTATTTTTATCCGCATAAGTATTAAGAGGAGTTAATGATTGATAGTGTAATCCAATTTGATAACCCAAAAATAATGTACAAACAGCACTGGGAAATTTTTTAATTTTACATTGATAATCACTTCTAAGCAAAACCAAATTCACATTTAAAACGTGACATAATGCAGCAATGATAATATCTTCAACGCAAACAAAATTATTTTTTTGATTATCTGATTTATATAAATATAATTCTATGTAGTCACAAGCAAATTTGCGCAACCCATTCGCGAGTTTCTTTATCTCATAATTACTAAAATCAAGTAGCAAAACTTGATTCAATTGAACCGCCATGGCTAAGTAAAAACAATTACCATCTCCAGCCACGTTTTCACATTCATAACCGTATCTTTCTGCATTATTATGCAAATCTGTTTCTGAAATGAATTGAATATCATCACGATTTTTATTTCGCTGGATATACTGTGATATGTCATCTTCTAATACATTGCTTCCAAACAACTGAACTGATTTAATCAAATCTTGATATAATTCACTCGTTTTGAAATTGCAATCATTAAAACTATAATCTTCTCTACTATTAATCATGGTTAAATACCTTAAACGTTATGTTATTATTTTTTCATAGCATGCTGCTATAAATTGAAATGAATAATCTCATGTGATGCATTAATTACTTGTAAGCCTTCTCCCAGATGTGTGTGTAGGATATTGTCCACATTTAAATCATTGGTTAATTTTCAATCAAATACAGTGACTTTTCCTATTTAAGATTTCCTTAAGGATGCTTCTGTATACTATTGAATCATATATAAAAAACACATAACGAGTTCTACAGAGAAAACAGCATGCAAACCACTAGAGACGATGTATCACCTGAACTTATTCTACCGAAAGTAGCAAACGACGTATTCATCGCAGCGAGCGCTACTGCTTGCTCACAACCAACCAGAATGCTGAGTACGTATTCTTGTTTATATACTAATCCTTTTAAAACGTTTACATATGCCTTACCCAATGTATTTAATGGACTGCACATCAATATCATGCGCGGCGGCATGATGACAGGCACTCAATTATTTGCAAAAGATGTTGGACAGGCATCAGCAGGTTTTGCGGGATCCATTCTGGCCGTTGCCGTAAGTGGTGCTAGCATTGCAACAATGCTTGAAACGCCACTCATTCGAAAATCATTGAATGCAACATCGTATCATCGTTTTACGCCATCCTTATTTTTCCTTTATGGCATACGTGAAACCACAGTTGGTTTAAGTGTATTAGTAAAAAATAATTTATCGCCTAAACAAAAAGACGCTTTACTCGCCCTCTGCGGTACGGCAACGGCTGGCTTACAAAAATTTATCACGGTTGATGCAGCGAGAGATACATTAACAAAAGGCATTACTGCACCGGATTTCAGTCAAGGTATCATAAAAACTTTTCGTGCTATGGGTAACGGTGAATATAATCACCCTGCTTTTCAAGTACCGTTTCCATCACCCAAAGGAAAACTGGCTAAAACATCTAATGTTTTATATCAAATTTCAGGCGGGCCTAATGTTATCGCTTTCCGTATTTTTCATTTATTTGTTTTCAGAGAAGCCTTATTGTTTGCTTCAAACCATTGCACGTTAAATTCAGCACATAGTTTCTTTAAGAAACAAATCACAACGACTGAAACTTTCCATCCACTTCTGAATAAGCAGAAATCTGTCCAGCCTTAATATCAAAATACCATTGATGAATCGCTAATTGTTTAGATTGGAGTTGCGCTTTCACCCAGGGAAAAGTGAGGCAATTCTGATACGATTTTTTAATCGCTAATTTTGCATACTCATCCACACTCATGGTCTCATCGCAATCGCTATCAATAATAGAAACCCAATTTGAAATAAAATCATTTTCATTAGCGTGTTTACACGTCAACAATGTTTGAATGCCGCCGCATTGACTATGCCCTAATAATACTAAGTGTTTTACTTTTAAAAATCTCACACCAAATTCAAGTGCTGCGCTCGTACCATGATGGGCTTCATCTTTTTCATAAGGTGGAATAATGTTTGCGACATTTCTAACAACAAATAAATCACCTGGATCACATTGTAGAATTAATGCAGGATCCACTCTGGAATCACAACAAGCAACCACCATTACCTGTGGCTGCTGCCCGTGATGAGAAAGATAATGCATAATCGATTGATCGCCTTCTGCATATTTCATCCTAAATTGCTGATAGCCGCGCAACATTTTATTCAAACTATACTCCATATAATTAACTCACTCGCATATTTAAAAACTGCCAAGGATCCGTTTTATCTATGTCTTCTCTAAATAATTTTTCTCTATCGTTAAGCGGTGTCCAGTCGGTGTAATGACCGGATAAAGTGCCAAGATAAGGCGTTGCAATTTTGATAATAAACTTATAATCAATTTCATCCGGCTCAACGATACCGGCACGTGGATTTTGCATAACCCAAATCATACCCGCTAATGCACCGACTGCGACTTGCATACTGGTTGCATTATTATAAGGCGCAAGCTCACGTGTCTCGTGTATGGTGAGCTGTGAGCCAAACCAATACGCACCTTTTTGATTTCCCATTAACAACACACCTAATTCATCCATACCATCTACAATCTCACTAAATAAAATGCGTTGCTCCGGTTGTTGTCGCCATTCTTTGCCAGCAAATTGCTGCAAAGACAACACAGCATCTTCACAAGGATGATAAGCAAAATGAACGGTAGGACGATATTGCACTTTATTATCATTTTTAAGCGTTAGAAAATCCGCAATGGAAACAGACTCAGTATGCGTAATCAAATAGGCGTGAAATGCACCAGATAACGGTGTCCACGTACGAACACGCGTAGAACCGCCTGCTCGATTCAGATAAATAGAAGACTTAGTCCCAAAATCATGATGAGCGCCATCATTAGGCCAATGACGTTCATGTGTACCCCAACCTAATTCAGCTGGCTGAGAAATCTCCGCAACAAATCCATCGACAGACCATGTATTTACAAATTCATCTCTATGTTTGGATTTTTCAGAAATTTGCGTATCGTGTTCTGCAATGTGTATCACTTTTATCGATAAATCATGTGCTAACTGCGCCCATTCTTTTTGTGATTTCGGTGGTATCACATTCAAACCATTATCAGACGCAATATTCATCAACGCTTGTTTTACAAAATGAGAAACGAGTCCTGGATTTGCACCATGTGCAACTAAAGCGGTAGATTGATTGAAGGATGAATCACGCAAGGCTAACAAACTATTACGCATGGCATAATTGGAACGAGAAGATAAAGAAAGTGAATTATCCACGTAACCACCCGCCCAAGGTTCTATGCACGTATCAATATATAAAATATTATTTTGTTGGCAATGCTGAATTAAATCCGCGCTGGAAATATCGACCGACAAATTAAGAAGTAAATCGCCTTCCTGCAATTGACTACTTAATATGGATTGATAGTTTTCTTGAGTAATGCAAACGTATTCAAGGTTAACACCATACTTATTCGCAATCACTTCACTATCATTTTTCTTTGTCAAAATAGTGACTTGTTGTGGTGATAATTCAATATGACGAAAGATCAGCGGTAAAATCGCCTGCCCAATGGTTCCAAATCCAAGCATGACAATTTTTTTGGTAAAGCTTATGTATTTGTTTTCTAAATTTGACATGATTTCATACCTCCTAACCCAACCAAAAAACGGCCGGCAGTATAGCATGAAATTTGAGCTGAGGTCACTTACTGATTGAGTAAAAAATGTGACCTCAACCGAAATAAGAATAATTTTTATTATTTTTCAAGGCACTTAGCGGGCTGGCACGTATCACCATTCGGTGAATTGCCCGAACAAAAATTCATGGCAACGGCGGTCGCTCGCTCTTCTGTCGTGCCTGTACTTCTCCAGTAATGCCCGCCTTGATCGACGGTGTAACATAAAAAGTCAGCGTAAGTATTTAAAGAAAAAAGACTTACCATGCTAATGACGACTATCTTGATTGCATTATTCACGTTTCATTCTCCTTTAAGATTTTCTTAAGATTAAATCTGTATAATTCTTACTCCATAAATACTATATCAAACAAAAACGAACGAGGATACCATGCTTAACCGCATCATACCTGACAGATTTATTGCAGCGAATATTCTGCCACCGCATCCTTCAATGAAAGATCCTCTGCCCATTATGAAGGAGCAGATTGATACTGCTATCCATTTAGGATTCAATTTTGCATGGTTTAATCCCATTTCCAAAATCGTACAATCGAATTGTCATAGAAGATGTAACGATACGGGCGTCATGACTGATTTCCAATACTGTTTATACGCACCCAATGACTTAGTCGTCATACAAGATAATTTACCTGTGCGTGAACTGAAAAAACTAAATGAGTATGCAAACACAAAAAACTTTTCCATTTTAATTGATTTTGTATGGAAACATCTTAGTGTTAACTCATCAAAATTTAGCATGAATAAAAAATGGAAAGGAAAAACAGTAAACGATGTTATTGAATACGCCTTTTATCATAAAAATAATGAGCCCAATCATGATGTCATGCAAGAAGTCCTGTATTATCTTAAACATGCCATAGATCTGTATTTAAATGGCTGTGGATTCAGTGGACTCAGAATTGATGCTGCTTCACATCTACCTGCAAAAATAAGAGAAGCATTAATTTTATATATACGCGATCAACATCCTCATGCCATTATCATGGAAGAAGTATTATTTGATGGAGCTCAAGAAAAAAGAATTGAAGAATTAGTCCATGGGGCTAAAGAAAAAAATATTTACTCTCACTTTGTTACCAGTAATTTATTTTACAAAATGGAAGATTCATTTGGACAACTTCCACTTCCCAACCAAATGGGAGACTTTCTTAAAATTCAGCTCGCCAATGACAACGGTATTTCATTTACCGGTAATCACGATCATTATTCCGCAGGCTGGAGCATTATCCTTTCTATGGCAGCCAAACGATTCATGAAGGATATAGAAAATGATAAAGACAAAACGCGAATTAATTTTCTGGAAAAAATCATAATCAGCCCTTCTAACGGAGATATGCCACATTTCGATACCATTCGAAAAACGATAAAAACATTGACATGTGAAGGTCCAGTTCCAGAATCAGACTGGAAGACCATTGAAAACGTAGACAATAATCAACTCGATTGCATACGATATTTATTGCCACTCGCAAATGAAATTGCAAGAGAATTACTGGATAAAGACCATATCAATCATGAAGAAATATTAAACCAATTTAAAGTAAAACTATTAAAAACCATGGCTAATCGAACCATGGCCAGCATGTCAGGTTATTTCGTTTTATTTTCTGAACTAACTCTGCCTTTTGAAACACAACGAATATTTTCAAATGATAAAAACCAACCTTTACCTTTTTTATTATTAACGATTGACGATCTTAAAAATCAATCGTTGCTTACCATTGACATTATTAACCAAATGATTAAAAACAAGAATCATCTCAATAAGTACAACAACATCGCCAATTTTATCAAATCTGTACCCAAACCAAATTTTAATAATAATAAAACGATTGATATTATTTTATTTGCCTGGCTGCCATTTATTATCGAATATCTTAGAAATAATCCTGAAGAGAATAAATATGATTATTATCAAACGGAAAATATCTCAGGTAAAACAACTTACCTGGAAGAAGCTACTTACTTAAGCAATCGACTACAATTAAAATCCTTTATTCAACAAATTAATTCTATTTATGCAAAACTCGAAACACTTACTTGTCATGATTACCAAGCATTTACCTTTGCCACACAAGATGATTTCAAAATATTCGTTAGATGCAAAGACACTGTTACTGACATTATCATATTAAATTTATCAGACAACCCATTAACGATTAATGATCTCGATATACAAAAAATTGCATTATGGTATCAATCCAGAAAATTTCCGCCTAAAATTCCACAAAAAGAAAAACTCGCCACTCCTTTCACTAACGAAGAAATAGTCTATTTTTCTGCTGAATATTCTTGCCATTATCGAAATCATTCATCTGATACTAGAGAATCATTTGATGATGCGTATAATCGTATTGTTAACGCTAAAAAAGATCATCAAACCAATTTATATCTAGGCTATGAAATCAAAGATGAATTAGACCAATTTAAATCGTTGATCAAAGTCGTAAGCATAAAGACTGAGCATAGAGAAATTAGCCAACTGCTTGAAAAAGCACAAAATAACCCCATCACCAACAAAAGAAAAAATACTAAACCACTTTATGGCGAGATTATTGAACAACCTCTTATTATTCAAAAAATTTCTTCGCCAAGACCCACTCAAAAAATAACCACTTCCAAAATAGAAGTGAAAATTGACCAACCTCTCCCTGTGATTCCAGATAATTGGGATGATAGTGATGATGAAATACCAGAAAAAACACTTAATACTGCTAGTAATATACAACGTAATAGCTTATTCTCTGCAACTGCAAATTTATCTACAACTCCAGATATTGAAGCAAAAAAAGATACTAATAATACCGTCTGCAAGGAATATAAAAATGAAATCTCGACTTTTCAGTCCTGAAAAATCTCCTATTGAACAGGCTAATGAATATATTGATATGTATATCAATATTTACATCACCAATGCCATCAATAGATTACTTGAAGCAGAAGAGCCTACTATTATCTATCAATTTTTGGAATTAGGGACTAAGTCAAGATCGAGATCTATCGTCTATATTCAAGAACTGGATACTCATTATGATCCTAAAGGTGAAAAATATAGTGAAGTAAAAAATTTATTTATAGGATTAGCCTATCTTATGCATGGTCAAACAGAAAGAAATGATCTTTTAATGAATTCATTACTGAAAACGAATCCTTACATTTCTTTTACTGACTACAACGAGTTAATTTCAAACCGAGTCCGTGAATTCATTGTCAATGACACCTTGCCTAAATTGCAGAATCATCCTGATTTTGTTATTGATAACCCAATACAACCTGGCCTCAAATAATAAAAAAATTCATTTTACTCCTGCACTCGAAAAACTTATGATGTGCCACACTTTATCATCATGGTTTCGCAAGGAGGCTACAAAAAATGCGTTACTTTCGTTTACGTCCCACATTATCTGTTATCACGTTACTCTTATCCCAAACGATTTTTGCCGCCGGCTTTCAAATTAATGAAATAAGCCCAAGCTTACAAGGAGATGCAACAGCAGGCGCAGCAGCTGCTAATAATGATGTATCATCTCTCTTTACTAACCCTGCTACTTTATCTACTTTGGTGCAAAATCAAGCGTATATAGGCGCGAATGAAATTCTACCTACCATTAAGCTATCCGATGCATCTGCCATTCATACGGTTAATGTTCCGGGTGAACCGCCTAGCAGTATTTCTGCGACCGTATTAGGTAAATCATCAGAAGGCAATGTTGGACAAGGTGCGTTTGTTCCCGATGCCTACATTGGCATTCGCGTTAATCCCAAACTGGTTGCAGGTCTTGGTATAGTCGCACCGTATGGTTTGAAAACGCATTACGATAATAATTCTGTCTTACGTTTTGCAGCCGATTATAGCGCTGTGCAAACTGTTGATATTGTTCCTGCGATTGCGTATTCCATCAATGATCAATGGGCCTTAGGATTGGGTTTTCAAGCACAATATATCAATGCTAATTTCTCCAACTACAACGGGCCTTATACGGGCATAAGCGCTTTAGATGTCTTGATTGCAGCGACACAACCGACATTATTAAAAGCCCATGGCTGGGGTTATGGTTATACCGCGGGTGTGCTTTACAAACCGGATCTTTGCACGCGTATTGGTCTTGGTTTTCGTTCGCAAATTTCAGAACAATTACGCGGCGATGGTCAGCAATTCACATTGCCTGGTGATACGGTTCCTGCACCTTCAAACGAGTTTTTGTTCAATGCACAAACGTCTGTACACGGTGCGATTAAAACACCGGCTATTTTAACCTTAAGTGCTGCGCGCGATTACAACCGCTGGACCTTGAAAGCATCAGCACAAATGAATTTCTGGCATACGTTTAATCAACTCAGTATTTATATGCCCGATGCCTTTGCAACTAACGCAACTTTTCTCACCAAATGGCGAAATACTTGGTTTGGTGCATTAGGTGCAGAATTCCGCGCGAGTCCTACTTGGACGCTACGCGGCGGTCTTGCTTACGATGAAACACCAACTCGTGATCGCTATCGTGACCCACGCATTCCGGATAACGATAGAATATGGGCTAATATTGGCGCAACTTATCACTTAAATAAATGCTGGTCGTTTGATGGTGTTTACTCACATATCTTCATTATGGATCAAACCGTGAATGTGACTCAGGCGAGTGGAACCAATGCGATTACAACGGTTCCCTTAGAAGTGAATCAAGTCTATGCCAAATACACAGGCTCAGCCGATATCATTGGAATTGCAGCACGATACAGCTTCTAACGAATTCAAGGAGAGAACACATGTTAAAAAAATTAATGGGAGTTATAGCAAGTTTAATCATTGTGACTTGCTGCTTAACAAACACGGCCGAAGCTATACCGTTTAGTCAAATAGGTAGCATTTATTTTTTTGGTGATAGTTTAACGGATAGTGGATTTAATGATTTATGGCCAGGTTTACCATCCGGTAAAGCACCGACTTTCACTACCTATCAAGGTTATATTTGGTCACAATATGTCGCTCGAGATATTAAAGGCGTTGTACTACCTATTTACCCCGGACCTTCACCGGCTGATACCATTACCAATAATGCTTGCTGTACTGTTCCTTTCTTTGTTTCAGGCACCTTGACTGGTTTTGATTATGCAGCAGGGGGAAGCACAACCAATTCTATAGGCTTTGGAGAAACCTGGGCACCCTCTTTAACACAACAAGTAAGCACTTTTTTAAATGTGCCTGGTCGTACCATTTATCCTAACGATGTCATTTTTATTTGGGAAGGCGCGAATGATTTGCTCACTGTACTGGGCCCTTCAACCACCGAATTGCAACTCTTAACTGCAGCTGATGTTGCAACCACCAATATCGCGAATACGATTGCTAGACTGAGCGCAAAAGGTGCTAAGCGATTCGTCGTGATTAGTTTACCGAATATAGGCAGCAGCCCGTTAATTGCTAGCTTCAATAATCCAGTACTCACCGGTGAAATTAAAAATTTATCCTTCACCTTTGATTCCATGTTGAATCAAAAAATGGGGGCGACCATTGCTCAGTACAAAATCAAAGTGTTGTATATCAACGCTTATAAACTGCTAGATGATGTCATTGCAGCTGCTAATGCGGGCAAGCCTTATACTGTAGCAGGACAATCTTTTCTCTTCACCAATACCACAACGCCTGCCTGCTCGACGCTGTCTGCTATCTATTGCCCTGAGACATCACAAGGCCATGTGTTTGCTGATTCGCTACACCCAACGGATATGGCGCATCGCTTGATATCGTTGCAGGTGGAAACCAAGATACAAAGTTGGAAGTAGAAAGCGTATTCATTCACGGCTAGCTACAACGATTGTGTTTGAATACCAGATGCGTTGTCATCCCGCGCATGCTTCTGGCGCGGGAACCAGTGACTCAAACTTAGCTTGTTGAATGTCACTGGGTCCCGCGCCAGAAGCATGCGCGGGATGACACACCTGCTTAATCATCAACGCACTGCAAGTACACCAGCTCGCGTATAAACACCATATCGCGCTAGTGAATAAGCAATAGCCTGACTAAATTGAAATCGTTGCGTTTGAGTCATTTCCTTAGAAAGTAACGCATCATAATCCGTGATTTCTTCTGCACTAAACTCCGGTGAATTCACATAACGTGAAGGAAGCGTCGTTTGCAAAATAGCAGAATAATCCGGTGCATTCATTGCATCAAGATTGCTAATCTCCTCTCGTAAATACAATGAATCTAAACGATAAGGCGGTATACTTGCATCAACCTGTCTATCAACCAATCCACGTACCAGTATTTTTTTATCTAAACCACGATCGACAGACGTTGTAATTATCGCCTTAGTCACCCTCTCTAATAAAACATGACGATTAACCTCAAGCATTTGCAATTCAAAAAAAGGTAAATCATTCTTTCTTGCTGTTTCTTGAAGCGCTTTCAACACCACATTCACATCTAAACCATAAGCAATTTTTGTATGATACGGCTGTGTCATATCTTGTATGTAATGCAAACCCCAACCTAAAAATACAGCAGCCCAATAAGGATGATTGGTTTCTGCTGCAAAGCGCGATAAATTCAAATATAAAAATGATCGATATTCAGGATAATTTTCTTGTAACCGTGGTATGAATGATGCGATTCGACCATCTTCATGATACGCACTCATGTGAAATAACATTTGAGAATGAAAAGGAAGCGTGACATCTCCCAATGGTTGCAGGCCAAATCCATATTGTCTCCCAAACGCTGTGTTACTATTTTCATACAAAAAAGTATCGAGACCAAAATCAGGCTGCATGGAAGCGGTTGCTATCACATCCGCTCTACTCACTTTGGCATTAGCTGGTATCAATTTAAAATCACTTAAATTAAACGTAAGCGGAATATACGATGGCAACAATTGATGCGCATCATTCACATGAATGAAACCTAAACGATGCAGATAATGCTGCAAGCTATCAAAAATAATAAACGGTAATGGTACGTCTAAATTAATTCTTAACGATTTTTTAAAACATAATTCAAGATTGCTATCACAATCGGCATGTGATGGCTGATACAAAATAGTCGTCGGTATGGCTTGATAACCTTGCTCATTGTGCTGTGCCCACTGTTCAATCTCTAAGAGTTTTGCGGGCAAGCTAGTCTTGGTTGCTTGCAAAAATTGAAGCAAGGATTCTGGTTTGACCGGTTGATTTAAATAACTAGCGATGGATTTATCACTCTCGCGCCAGGCATTTAAAACCAGACTGGTTAACTTGGCATGATCTTCCCATGCAAAAATTGTCGGACCAAATATGATAAGTGAGATGAAAAAAAATAAACGCAACATGTAAGTCCTCGTGTCGTTGGCCCCCTCTCCTCCAGCGCTTTTTGCTGGAGGAGAGGGTTGGGGAGAGGAGGTATTTTTTAACCCCCTCTCCCTAACCCTCTCCCCCAATGAGAAGCGTTGGGGGAGAGGGGACGGCAGCTGTCTCGTGTCTAACTCATTCATTTTAAACAAAATTTTTATTATTTATGATAAAAAAACCCCGTCATCATATCATTTCCTGCGCCTAATGTGACATATAATAATTACAATTCCACATTATCCATAACGAACCGGCAACGATAACAGTGAGTATCACTCCCGTAAAAGCGATAGACATCACATTCATTTTTCCCTGATTTGTTTTAATATTTAATCGAAGAAAACAAATGAGTTGCACAAAAAATTGAATTATCGCCGTCAAAAAAATAATAAAAAATAACATTCCTTTTGAAAAAGAATGCGTCATCACACTAGCAAATGCAATCAAAGTCAGTACACAACAAACCATAAATCCGGTTGCATAAATCCCTAATTTTTTTTCACCGGTACCAAAATCAGGTTGATGATGATCATCATTCATCTTAAATCGCTCCCATGAGATAGACTATCGTGAATACAAAAATCCAGACGATATCTAAAAAATTCCAGAACAAACCGAGATACGTCATGCGACGTCTTGCGATGGATTTATCTTTTAATAAAGGCAATTGAATCATCATCAAGAGAATCCAAATGAGACCACAGCTCACGTGTAAACCGTGTGTGCCGACTAAAGTGAAAAATGAAGAGGCTTTAGCATTCACATCCCACTGAAATCCTTCACTGGCAAGATGAATAAATTCTTTTAATTCCATAAAAATAAAACCAGCACCTAACAAAAATGATGCGGCTAACCATAATTGTAATTTCAACCATTGATTGTGATATAAATTTAATGTTGCGAGACAAAATGTAAAATTAGACAGCAATAAAAAAAAGGTTTCTATCAAAATATCCGACAAACTAAGATACGATTTTAAATCAGGCCCCGGCGATCCTGGTGCATGCAACACTAAAAATGTTGCAAATAAACAAGCGAATAATATGCAATCTGATAAGATATATAACCAAAATCCAAATACATCGATTGAATCAACATCTACATGATGTTCATTCTGAGCCGTCATTTCACCTTGCATTAAATCATCTCCTTGACATGGGCCAACTCAGTTTGTCTAACCACATCTGCCTTCACATAATAATCCACATCCGTAGAAAACGTTCGGGCAATCGCAGTCACTATCATTCCAACAAATCCAATAATACCGGGTATCAACATATGCCATATCAATGCAAAACCTAACACGCCTGCGAACATGGCAATAATAAATCCTGTACCTGTATTTTTTGGCATATGAATATCGTAATAATGCATGTCTTTAGGATGAACACGGCCTTCTGCAAGATGTGTCTCTTTATATTCCCAATAAGGGTCTATGGAATGCACCGTCGGTGTATTGGCAAAATTATAAAGTGGCGCAGGAGAAGAAACTGTCCATTCTAGTGTACGTCCATTCCAGGGATCTCCTGTTTTATCTCGCAACGCTTCACGATTTTTAAAACTCACTATCAACTGAATAATTTGAAAAATAATGCCTATCAAAACCATAGCCGTTCCTATCGCTGCAACAATAAAATAAGGCTGGTACATAGTATTATCATAATGATTCACACGACGCATGAATCCATTTAACCCAAGCACGTATAAAGGCATAAACGCAAAATAAAATCCTGCTACCCAAAAGATAAACGACCATGTCCCCCAGGTTTCATTGAGTCGAAAACCGAAGGCTTTAGGAAACCAATAAATAATCCCAGCAAAATAACCAAATAACACGCCGCCAATAATGACATTATGAAAATGTGCAATCAGAAATAAACTATTGTGAACTTGAAAATCAACCGGCGGCACAGCCATCATCACGCCCGTCATTCCACCGATTGCGAATGTAGTAAAGAAAGCAGTTACCCATAACATAGGTGTTGCTAAAATAATGCGGCCTTGATACATGGTAAATAACCAGTTAAATACTTTTACACCCGTAGGAATAGCAATCACCATGGTTGCAATGCCAAAAAAAGCATTCACATCAGCGCCTGCTCCCATTGTAAAAAAGTGATGTAACCATACAATGAAAGATAAAAAGGTAATCATGCCTATGGCCCATACCATAGTCGTATAACCAAATAATTTTTTTTGACTAAACGTTGCGACCACTTCAGAAAACACACCGAATGCTGGCAGAATTAAAATATAAACTTCAGGATGTCCCCATACCCAAATTAAATTGATATACATCATCACATTTCCACCAGCAAATTCGCTGAAAAAATGCATACCGAACATTCTATCTAAAAAAAGCAACGCGAGAGTAACCGTTAACACAGGAAATGCGAGTACCACTAAAATCATGGCATTTAATGCCGTCCAAACAAAAATAGGCATGCGCATTAATGTCATGCCAGGACAACGCATTTTAAGAATGGTAGCAATAAAATTAATACCGGCAAGTAATGTGCCTACCCCTGCAATTTGTAAAGACCAAATATAATAATCCACACCAACACCGGGATTGTAATAAAGCTCAGATAAAGGTGGATAAGCAAGCCAACCGGTATTCGCAAAATCACCAATCACGAGAGATGCATTACATAACATAGCGCCTACAAACGTTAGCCAAAAACTCACTGAATTCAAATATGGATATGCAACATCACGTGCACCAATTTGCAATGGAATGACAATATTTAATAATGCAAACATCATGGGCATAGCAACAAAAAATATCATGATGACACCATGCGCTGAAAATATCTGATCGTAATGATGCGGCGGCAAATAGCCGAGATTTCCACCAGCTGCAATCGCCTGTTGAGAACGCATTAAAATGGCATCTGAAAATCCACGCAAAATCATAATGGCAGACAGCATTAAATACATGATGCCAATCTTTTTATGATCGACAGATGTAATCCATTCATTCCAGATATAAGCCCACTTACCATAAATTGAAATGACAAGAACAACGGCTATCACAACCAGAGCCATAAACGCGCCTGCACCCATAATAATGGCGGAGTGATAAGGAATGGCGTCTAATGTCAATTTTCCAAACAATAAATGTTCCAAGATAATTATCCTTATATATCGGATTGAAGATAATACTGTCCTTGCTCACTACGGGGATGCACCGTTCCTACCGTATTCATGTAAGTCATTAACACATTATCAAATAAATTTTGAGGTAGTCCTGAAAAAGATTGAGCTGCATTATTCATAGTAGGATTTAATAATGCCGTATACGATGCTTCTGTTAAATGATCTTGTACTAATGATGTTTGTTTAATCCATGCTTGCATCTCTTCTGGTGTTACCACTTCTACCGTGAAATGCATGTCTGAAAATCCGCCTCCATTATATTGTGTATCCAATCCTTCATAATGACCAATGTGATCTGCAACTAAATGTAATCGCGTACGCATACCTGCCATGGCATAAATCTGACTGCCTAATTGAGGAATAAAAAAAGCACTCATGGGAACATTATCCGCTGTTATCCAAAACTCCACTTGCTGACCGGCTGGGATAACCAGGCGATTGACACTGGCAATATTGTAATCGGGATAAATGAAAAGCCATTTCCACGGTAAAGCGATGGCTTGCACCAAAATTGGCGGCTGATTTAACCCTGCAATTTTACTATAAGGATCGAGTTCATAGGTTTTTTTCCAGGTCAATATGGCAAGCACGGTAATGATCACACACGGTATGCCCCACCAAAGTGTTTCCAGAAAATAACTGTGACTCCAATTAGGTTTATATTCCTTGATGCGATGAGACACTTGATAATGATAAACAAAGGTAAAACTCATGATGATGACAGGCAATACAACAATCAACATTAATGCCAGCGTATCAAAAAACAATTTACGTTCTTCACTTGCAATCAGTCCTTTAGGATTCAGCATGCCTACGACATGCTCTTCACATCCGGAAAGAATAAAGAGAATAAAAAATGCGGTAATGAGATAAAAAAATTTAGCTAATGACTTTTGCATATTCGCATCCTTGCGATCCTTGGCCTATAACTTTCAAACAGTATAATCTAGTGTTATGCTTTTATGTAGATTTTAAATGGATTAATCAATAAGTTGTTCGTAGGTTGGGTTAGCGCTTTTTGCGTAACCCAACAACAATTGCTGTTGGGTTACGCAAAAAGCTAAGCTAACCTACATGCAACTTACCACACAAGGAAACTCTCATGATTGATTACTTAGTATTTGCTCGCTGGTTTGGCTTAGTCTCTCTATTCTTATCCTTAGGCATTTTATTTAATCTTGAAGATGCACGTCAGATGGCAAAAAACATGGTTAACGATGAAAGTGGTTATATCATGGGCGGTGTATTACCTATTATCTTTGGTACGCTATCACTATTGTTTGCCAATAGCTTTGACATGAGTTGGACGCTGCTTATCACCTTGGTTGGTGCTTGTACATTAGGCGCTGGTATTTTTCGAGTTATCTTCGTAAAACAATGGAAAACATTAATTGCAAGTAATGTTGAAAAAATTCCATTTTTATTTAGTTTATTTGGTTTAATGTTTGGTGTGATATTGATTTATGTGGGGTTTATTGCGAATACGATTACGATTGTGTGATTTGGTAAAAAGAGCGTTGTTCTGATTAGCTACAACGTTTGTGCTTGAATACCAGATGCGTTGTCATCCCGCGCATGCTTTTGGCGCGGGAACCAGTGACTTAAACTCAGCTTGTTGAATGTCGCTGGGTCCCGCGCCAAAAGCATGCGCGGGATGACAACACATCTGCAGCAGCAAGTTTATATCGCTGTCGCTATTCGTGAATGCCTGCCAACGACCTTCCAACACCCTACATCGTATGCCAAGAACCATCCGTCGTCACACAAGCCGTGCCGCCGCTATTTTTTGTCACACTGCCTTTAGTCGCTTCTACATTATACTCACGACAAAATGGATTGCCTTTTACAGTCATCTTGCGAATCGGTGTCACGGTATAACCCACTCCCGTTGCACCATTTTCCCAGTGAGTCGCTTTACCTGTACCAGCATCCAATGCACGTGACATTTTTTGTTTATCATTCACATCCATGGAAGCAAGTCCAACCTCACCCCCACCAGTCATGGTGATATTAACATTACTTTCCTTGCCTTCTTTATCAACCGATGTACCAACCAATCCTTTACCTTCCGAACCATTTACCTGCCCACTCTGAGACATAAAACCAGAGTGACTTTTACAACCGGTTAAACCTACCACTAACAAAAGAATAGCAAACTTAAACTGTATTTTTTTCATAAACCTTATTCTCCATTTTTTATCAAAAAATAGTTTAATACTTACTTCAGAGAAAAGACACGCTCTTCTTGATATTCATCATCGTTCCAAGTTTTTACAAATTCACGATGTTCAATTGGAATAACAGGTGTTACTAGCACAGGTGGCGCTCGCTCTATTACATTTTCTAATGGAACAATATTACCTATTTGCGCCGTCGATGTAGGGAATTCAACTAAATCCGGTGAAGAATCAGGTTCTTCTTTCTTGTAACACGCTGCCTTGATTTTAGAAATGATTTTAGAAAACGCATCCCTAATCGCTTCTCTTTCTTCATACAATTTGAGTGCCACCGAAACCCCTATCACCCCAATCAAAACATAGGTCGCAATGCCAGGCCCAATAATCACAGTAATAGTGGCTAGAGCAGCAACGGCCATCGCAAGACCTAAATAGGCTACATTATAAAGAATACTGATTGCTGCTTGCTCTTTTTTCTCTGCATCTTCAGCAAATTTCCAGGCATCTATGGCTTCTATCAATTCAATACCAGCTACTCCACACATCAAATACGGAATAACAACAGATACGGTACTCACAATTAATAAAAGTAATTTTGCTGTCAAAATTAACGCTGAAGAAACAGAAACCGCTAATATCACCAATGCAGTAGCTGTTGTGACTAGCAATCCCGTTGTAAAAATTAATCCGGCAATGGCGCAACCAATTTTGGCAAAACAATTAGCCATCAGGGCAGCACGTTGTAACGGGCCTAGTTCCTTGTCATCTTGATCCTTATTCTCATCAATGATCTTCCGCAACGCTTTTATTTCATCGTAAAGCTGCAATCCAAAAATCAGATAACCCGCACCTATCAATGTAAAGATGCCCGTCAGCTCTCCAACGCCTTTTAACAGAAATGGGATATCGTCAAAAATGCATATCGCTTTTTTTAATACTGACCCTGCAACTCTTACAAGCTCTGTAATATCATCAAACATCACTAGATACTCTTATAACTTTTGCATAAGAGTATCAGTAACATTTATTAGAATGCAAATGATAATCATTATCATTTGCAAATAAAAATTATCTCTCAAAATACCGGAAACACAGTTCATTCAACGCATTGAATGTCTCACACTGGTTAGCTGCTACTGTAAATTCCAGACGAGCGGGTAGGGATTTAGCGTAATATTTAGCCAACTTACGCGCTTCTAAGATAGCAAATTTTTCATTGCCTAATAATTCGATTAATAAGGAAACATGCCGCAGAAAAATAGTGCCTATCTCTAAGGTCGTTGGGATAGTGAAAGGCTGATGTGTTAAATCCGCCATTAATTTTCCAATTAACCACGGGGCTCCAACGCCTGCACGCCCTATCATGACGCCAGCACAACCGGTTGCAAACATTTTCTGCAGTGAATGCGTATCAGCAATATCACCATTGCCTATCACTGGTATGTTTAATGCCTGCACAAAAAACGCAATTTGATCATGACGACAAGGCGTTTCATAATGCTCAGTCCAATGTCGACCATGTACAATTAAAAAGTCAGCGCCGGCATCGCTCACAGAGGTAGCAATCGCTTGATTGCATTGATCATCCCCCTCACCTTGTACCCGAATTTTAATAGACACAGGCAAATGAGTATGTTGTTTCATAGCCTGTATCAAGTGATACAGTTTTTGAGGCGTCGTTAAAAGACGAGAACCTGCTCCCCGACTGCGAATTTTTTTGACGGGGCAGCCGCAATTTAAATCAATTAAATCGGCGCCGGCATCGGTGGCTATTTTAGTCGCTTCTGCCAATTCACTGGTATCACTACCCGATAATTGAAAACAAACGGGCCCTTCACCCTGCGCTTTTGCAATATAACGCTGACGGCTACGCTTAGGTTGATGAATAAGCGTTTTACAGGAAATCATTTCAGTACACGTAAAAGCAGGCTTACTGTATTCCGTCGTCAATAATCGAAACGGTGCTGAGCTAACGCCTGCTAACGGGCCCTGAATCACGTTCACAGGAAAATGGGATGCGCCTAATGATAAGGGTTTAATCAAACCGTAAAACCTCGTGTGTTAATTGTTATTAAGGTGATCAGACGCAAGTGGGACGTCGTTGCGAGGAGCGTTTTTTGCGACGAAGCAATCCCGGCTTTGACTTTTAATCACTTTCAATAGAAAACAAAGTCAAAAACTGGATTGCTTCGTCGCAAAAAACGCTCCTCGCAACGACGTCCCACTGAGATCAGTACAAAACAGCGACTATAACATATACGTTGCACCGGCGTGTATTTGAATTAACTTATCATCTTGCATTAAATCAACCGAATCCTGATTAATCGCAACAATTTTCATGCCTTTTACCGTATCACCTACATGGTAAGACTGCTTATTAATCACTGCAATTTTCGATTTATCTGAAACAAATATTCCGCTAAACGCTATCTTCTCTTTTGCTGTATTAATCGCTGTTTGAACAATGGGTAAAGTCGGATTTTTGGCATGTTGATAACTGATATAAGCAACCAAAGTGAGTAATATCGTCATCACAATAAAACCACTTTGCTTCCATGCCAATAAAAAATCCATTCCTCTCACTGCCAATACCGTATCTTTAAATAAGGACACATCGGGTAATGTTGATTTCTCCTTTACCATCGCACGCTTATCCATATCATGCTTACGGCTTTGTTGCGTTTTCTTTAATGCTTCATTAATGATGCTCACAGTACAATATCTCCTTTGCACAAGTTTCAATAATTCCATCATCGATAGAATGCGTTTCTGCAACAAATCCAGCGAGAAGTGCTCTATCACATAAAATATTAATAGTACGTGGCGAGCCTTTTGTAAAATTATAAATCCTGTCAATGGCTTTATCGGTAAAGGCTACTTTTTTAATGCGCGGTCCATTCGCCACTTTACTAATGCGATGATGGATATAATTTTTTATATCCTCCCTCGCGAGTGGTTGCACATGATAATGCACGACTACGCGTTGTCTCAGCTGACGAAGTACAGGCATCTGAAGTTTTTTAATTAATTCTGGTTGTCCCACCAAAATAATTTGCAACAACTTATCTTTTTCGGTTTCAAGATTAGAAAGTAAACGAACTTGCTCCAATTGTTTTACACTGAGATGTTGCGCTTCATCAATCACAACAACAATATTATTACCGAGACTAGATTCTTCCAGTAAAAAAGTATTTAAATCCTGCATCAAGGTATATTTATTTTTACCTCGTATGTCTATTCCTAAATCATGCACAATCATCTGCAATAATTCGAGTTCAGAACATCTGGGATTTAAAATTAAGGCAAATTTAATTCGTTTAGTCGACAACTTAAATATTTTTCGACATAAGGTTGTTTTACCGGTTCCAATTTCACCCGTGACCACTAACACTCCTTTACGTTGTTCTATACCGTAAATCAAATTGGCTATGGCTTCAGAGTGGGTTTTGCTAGAGAAGAAAAAATCAGGATCGGCAGTTGTGTTGAAAGGACTTTCTTTTAATTGATAAAATTCTTTATACATAGCACCATCCATGCAGCTATAAAAATATGACTCGCTATAGTAGTCTATTGCATAAGGAATTTCTACCGTATTGACGCACATAATGCTAAACTCTAAAAAATTTTATTAGCGTGTGATGCATGAATACTACTCAACAAAACGAAGCGAGCTTACTCCCCTGGAAAATGTATCTCACGATAACAGTAGAATCATTACTCACGTTTTACCTTGCTACTTTTTGCCTGATCATGTTTTTCACCCATCGCGGTATGGACTGGATGTTATCTTCCATCCTGCTTGCTATTTTATATGCCTTTGTTATTTTTGCTTGCATCAAGCGATTGATACTCACCTTGCCTATACCGGGTCTCATGTTAATCGTGCCGCTTGCCCCGCTCATTGCCATTATCATATTGATTTCACTCATTCCTATTTTACAAAAATTCTAATCATTGTTGGGTTACGCATCCTTAGCCAAACTCAGGACGCTAACCCAACAACTCATTCCGGAGACTCTATGAATATTAATCAAAAAATTGCGGCTGAATTACACGTCACTGTTCAGCAAATTGATGCTGCCATTACTTTACTCGATGCCGGTTCTACGGTTCCGTTTATTTCACGTTATCGAAAAGAAGCAACCGGCGGTTTAAGTGATACAGAATTACGCGAGCTAGAAGAACGCCTACACTATCTGCGCGAACTAGAAGAAAGACGGCTAACCATTTTAAACAGTATTACTGAACAACAAAAATTAACACCTGAACTAAAGCAAGCCATTCTCTCAGTCGATAATAAATCCAGTCTGGAAGACTTATACCTACCCTACAAACAAAAACGCCGCACTCGAGCGCAAATAGCAAAAGAAGCCGGTCTTGAACCACTGGCCTTAGAATTATTAAATAACCCCAATCATGATATCGACATTGAAAACGCGGATGCACTGGAAGGTGCGCGTCACATTCTACTGGAATTATTTGCAGAGGATGCAAACCTCTTAGGCTATCTCAGGGATTATCTATGGGAGAATGGAATAATAAAATGCACGCTCATCAAAGGAAAAGAAACAGAAGGCATCAAGTTCAAAGATTATTTTAATTATGAAGAACCCATCAAAAAAATTCCTTCACACCGTGCGCTCGCCATTTTTCGGGGACAACGTGAAGAATGTTTATCCATCCATCTGATACTCGATGAAGAAAAAACATTACATTGTCAACATAAGATAATGAAAACATTCCATATTCAACAACAAAATCGTAAGTCTGATGCTTGGTTAATCGAAACGGCTAATCTCGCTTATAAAATTAAATTATTTTTAAAACTAGAACTTGAACTCATCATGCGCTTGCGTGAACAAGCCGATGAAGAAGGCATTAAAGTCTTTGCCAATAATTTAAAACATTTACTGATGGCAGCCCCTGCTGGCTCTCGCATGACACTCGGCCTCGATCCTGGTCTTAGAACGGGTGTTAAAGTCGTCGTCATTGATGGTACGGGAAAATTACTCACGCATACTGCCATCTTTCCGCATGCTCCACGCAATGACTGGGATGCCTCACTATCACTTCTCCATCAACTCTGCACTCAATATAAAGTAGAACTGATTAGCATAGGAAATGGCACCGCTTCACGAGAAACCGATAGATTAGTGATGGAATTAAAAAAACGTCATCCTGAACTTGCGCTTAACAGTATCGTTGTATCCGAAGCGGGCGCATCGGTATATTCTGCTTCTGCACTCGCTGCCAGCGAATTTCCTACATTGGATGTTTCATACCGTGGAGCCGTCTCCATCGCAAGACGCCTACAAGATCCATTAGCAGAGCTTGTCAAAATCGAAGCGAAAGCCATAGGCGTAGGCCAATATCAACATGATGTTAATCAATCCAAACTGTCACGCGCCTTGCATAGCGTCATGGAAGATTGTGTGAATGCTGTCGGTGTCGATGTCAACACAGCCTCCGCGCCATTATTAACGTGCGTTGCGGGTTTAAATGAAACCGTCGCCAACAATATTATTCACTATCGCGATGAGCATGGTGCGTTTAAAAATCGCCAGCAATTAAAAAACGTTCCACGCCTGGGTGATAAAGCATTTGAACAAGCCGCTGGTTTTATGCGCATCATACAAGGGGATAATCCTTTAGATGCATCAGCTGTTCATCCTGAAGCTTATAGCGTGGTCGAACAAATTCTTAAAAGCCAACACAAATCTATACAAGAAATGATGGGGAATGTATCCTTAATCAAAAACTTGAATCCCTCTCACTATGTTAATGAAAAAATAGGGCTTCCTACCGTCATTGATATCTTGCATGAACTGGAAAAACCCGGCCGCGATCCCCGCCCTCAATTCAAAACCGCTACGTTTAAAGAAGGCATCGAAACCCTGGATGATTTACGAATAGGCATGTTACTGGAAGGTGTAGTCACGAATGTTTCTAACTTTGGTGCATTCGTCGATATAGGCGTACATCAAGATGGATTGGTTCATGTTTCCATGTTAGCTGACCGTTACATCAAAAATCCAAATGAAGTCGTTAAAGTGGGCGATATCGTGAAAGTGAAGGTATTGGAAATCGATAAAGCACGTAAACGCATACAATTAAGCATGCGTTTGACGGATGCACCCAAAACGACTACGCCTAAACAAGCGCCGAAGACAATAGAGAATACGTTAGGAAACACATTGCTAGAGGCGCTCAAGAAGAAAAAATGAAGACGAAAAAAAAGGGCAGTTTTGGAGCTGCCCTTAACAGAAATCTGTAAAGCTTCCTTGTTAACATCTGCATCCATGCAATAACACAAAACGAGGAGTGGTTGCAGAATCCTTTCACTAACCGCTAGTCAATCCATGACTATGAGACGCATTTTACAATTCATTGACTTGAATAACAATAGCCCAAAAATAACCATGCACTTTTACCCATTGTTCACCGAATGGGTAATTTTACATATAAATCAATTGGTTACAATAAATATTGTGTTAAATCAAGACAATATCCAATACCAATTTAGAACGTTTCACCCATCATCTATAGACAATATCTCACAAAAACTATGGGGATATTCTATGATTTCGGTTATCAATGAAATAAGTTGGCTGCACATCAAATAGCAATAACTTGCAGGGAATAGCCCCGTTAAACAGGCTGTAATATTTTTTAGCACGCAACCCCATGCGCTTACCAAGATCAGGATTGCCGGTAAAAACAGCAGCCTTCCAACCAACGAAAGCTTCTTTCAAGCGTTCCGCGAGCAGTTGATATAAAGGCTGCAATTCGTCAACATCACCTAAACGCTCGCCGTAAGGCGGATTAGTGACAACTAGCCCAGTCACCGCTTGCTGCTTAGGTGCAAATACCGATAGCTCACGCTTTTCCACGTGAATCTTGCCTAACATGCCAGCACGCTCAATATTTTCAAATGCGATTTTTATGGAAATAGGATCATGATCATATCCAATAATATCGGGTAAAGATTGACACCCAACGGTACTACGTAGGACGGCTTCCTCGTGTAAGGTTTTCCACACGGCTGGTTGATGCTGCTTCCAGCCAAGAAATCCAAAATAATCCCGATTAAGACCGGGCGCTACATCGCCTGCCATATAAGCGGCTTCAATTAACAAAGTACCTGAACCACACATGGGGTCTAGCAGGCTGCCACCCGCTTTCGCGATAGCTTTCCAACCTGCACGCTGCAAAATCGCTGCCGCTAAATTTTCTTTGAGTGGCGCTGATCCTGAAATCAATCGATAACCCCGTTTATGCAAACTTTCGCCGGATAAATCGAGACTAATCGTCGCCTGATCTTTATGTAAATAAACATAAATACTCACATCCGGACGATCGCGAGAAACAGAAGGACGCACGCCAAATCGATCACGCAATTGATCAACAATCGCATCTTTTACCGTTTGCGCACCAAACAAAGAGTGAGTAATCGTCGATTGATTACAAACAAAATGAACGGCTATGGTAGCAGCAGTATCAATGTGATGATGCCAGTCTATCGTTTGCACACCTTTATACAATGCTTCTGGTGAGCCAGCTCGCACACTGGTTAGCGTTAATAAAATGCGATTTGCAAACCGCGACCACAAACATGCTTTATAAGCCAACGTAAGATCGCCAGTAAATGCAACACCTGCTAATTTTTCAGCAGGATCCATTGCACCGAGCGCGCGTAATTCTTCTACCAGTAATAATTCTAACCCTTTTGGAGTCGTCGCAAATAATTGCATAAATAACCTTATCTAATGATTGTGAGTAATCGAATATTCATATGCCTTGCAAAGCCCCTGCAAAACGAGATCCGGCAGTATCACATCAAATAAAGATTTATCTCGATATAATTGTGAAAAACCACCCGTACCAATAATGAGAGGCGCTTCATCCGTAAACGTTTCTTGCTTCATGCCTTGAATAATTTCTTTGAGTGCACCTAATTGTCCGTAGTAAAGACCGGTTTGAATACTTTCTCTCGTTGTCTTACCAATGAAAGTTGCTGGTGCTTCAATATCAACTTCCATTAATTTAGCGGTATTTGTGCGTAATGACTCCATGCCTAAACGCAAACCTGGCAAAATCGCTCCGCCAAGATAATCCCGTTTTTTAGTAATAGCATCTAACGTCGTTGCTGTTCCCATATCAATGATGACAAGATTTTTATTGGGATAAATATGGGTTGCACCAATCGCATTTGCAATTCTATCCGCTCCTACTTCGCTGGGATGTTTACAGCGAATATTCAATCCCGTTTTTACACCAGCCTGTAACATGTAATAACGTGATTTAATATACAAAGAAATAGTATGACGTATGGTGTAATCACAACCGGGCACAACGGATGAAACCGCTGTTGCTGCAATATCACTGACTGCAATATGATTGACTTCTAACATATTCAATAAAAAAATACCGAATTGATCTGCCGTACCAATCAAATGCGTTGCATAACGAAAGCGTGCAAGCAAAGCATCGTCTTTATCGAACACGCCACCTAATATATGCGTATTGCCAACATCTAAACAAAGCAACATGATTTATCTCTCCAATGAAATATTATCAATCAAGCGTACGCCATCTAACCATACCGCCGCCAAACGTCGCTGCCATTTATCAGTAACGTAATCCACTTTAAAACCTAACTGTTGTAACGTGAGCGTAATGTGTTCTGGATTCGCTACACCTTGCAATAAAACCGGTAATTGTGCGGCCAGTTTTCGTTGATCAGGAGATAATCGTGAATTACGCGAACTCAAGGCTAATGAATCTTCAGCACGAATAGTAGGACAAGCAATAATCTCAACCGGTAAAAATAATGCTTTCACCATTTTTTGAATTAATAATAATTGTTGATAATCTTTTTCACCGTAATACGATCGTGTAGGTTGTACGATATTTAAAAATTTTAAAACTATCGTTAACATACCAGTGAAATGACCAGGTCGACATTCACCTTCCAAAACGGCACTCGTTTCAGTTTCATTTATCTGAACCTGATAATCATCGGGATAAAGCGCATTCGCATCAAACAATAACAAATAATCGATATCATGCTGAGACAATAATGCAATGTCTTGATTCACTGTACGCGGATATAAATCAAAATCGTTTGCATCATTAAACTGTGCAGGATTAACAAAAATCGCAACGACGGTTACATCATTCATTTGTTTTGATTGTTGACACAAACTCATGTGCCCTTCATGCAAATTTCCCATGGTATGCACAAAACCAATGGACACCGTTGATAAAGTTTTACGAATCGCTAACCAATCATCAAGATTTGTAACAATGTTCATCGCTAGGAAATCCTCCTGTTCTTACTGCTTTTACATATTCATCTATGCTATTTGTTACGTGTGCATAACCGTCGTGAAACGATTTCACAAATTTAGGTTTGAAATCTATATTAAATCCTAACAAATCTTGGTAAACCAATACTTGCCCGTCTGTATGTGGACCTGCACCAATGCCTATGGTTGGAATCAATAATGATTGAGTAATGTCAGTCGCTAATGCATTGGGAATACATTCTAATACCACTGCAAAACAACCCGCTTCTTGTAATGCTAAAGCATCTTGTTTCATACGTTCTGCTGCCTGTTGATTTTTTCCTTGAACTTTCAAACCACCTAAAGTATGCATTAATTGCATAGTCAATCCTAAATGTCCCATCACTGGAATACCGGATTCCGTTAAGTGACGAATGAGTTCCAGATTGCCCGCTGCATTTTCTAATTTCACCGCTTTTGCTCCTGCTTGCATAAGCATTTGCGCAGCCGTCACATTTTCACTTAATGATTTTCGATAACTTAAAAATGGCAAATCTGCAATGATAAATTTATCACCGGCACCACGACAAACAGCAGAAGTATGCAAGGCTATCATTTCTATGGTCGCTGACAATGTGTCTTTATAACCATGCATAGTCATGGCAACACTATCACCGACTAATAAACAATCGACAGGCGTTCCTGTGAGCATTCTTGCACTCGTATAATCATAACAAGTGATCATGGTGATTTTTTCGTTTCGTTGCTTCATCAAAGTAAAATCAAAAATATTCATATCATGACTCCCGTTTCATTTTTTCATAACACGTTAAAAAACTTTTATATACCGCTTGAAATGCATCGTTTTCCAATGCCGCTATGTTTTTTTCTATGGTGACCTGATCACCACGAACTAAAGGCCCAGTGAATGCTGTTTCAGGCGTCATCATTAAATTTTCTGTTTGTTGCTTTAAATAATAATGTGATAAAGACGCTGGAAGTGTAAATTCATTTTCTAATGCATTAAAAAATTTCTGCCATAAAAGACAGCTAAAATTTCCACTGAGCACGCACATGGCATGGTATTTTTCTTTCAATGATTTATCTAAACGTGCGTGTTGATTCGACAAACCTGGCAATAGTGTTTCAAACGACGGTGCATCATGATCTATCACAAACGGAATAGATTGATATTTTTCTAAATTATATAACTGATCCGAAAACGTCATCAATGGATGTAGGCCATATGCTTTATCCGTCACTAATGCGCCTGAAAAATGTATGCGCTTACCTCTGAATGCATGCAAATGCTCATCAATAAACGTTTCAATGGCACGATCACTAATCAGCAACAACACATGAGTAGCACGTGTTAATACTTCATTTAATAGTGAATAGGATTCTGATCGATGCCAAGTGGAATACGATAATGAGAGTAATGAAAAATACTGTTTGATGTGAGTCGCAACGCGACCATTGCCAATAATTAAATAATGAGGTACTTGTCTCATGATCAAGTCCTTGATTAAAAATTTTGCTATTAACGCCAATGTCTCCGCTCGTAACGAGTCGGATCGGATGTCAATTTACCTGAATATGTACATTAACTCAATAAGGTGATTTAACACTATTCATTTCAATCAGTTATATAGCTTTAAAGCAGATTTTACGCGGATATATTATAATATGAATTGAAATAGCTCCTGCAGACAAAGGAATAATACATGCTAACTCAGACTCAAGCTCCTCTGCCACCTGCATCACAATCTCAACATGAGAATGATTACAATAAAGTTTGTAAAACCCTTGAGGAGAATATAAAAAATCCTCAAAGTACCACCTTTAAAGTACTTGCTACTATGGCACTTGTACAATTTGAAGCAAATGAAATAAAAATAAAAAGAGAAGGTGTTATTAACACCATTGTTTATGGAGGATTAGCCAAGAAAAATCCTATTCTTGCTAAAGTATTATTAGAAACAGTAAAAGAAGCTCTACCCATTGCAGATAATAAAATAACAATGGATATTGATAAAGAATTAAAAAAAGCAACTGATGATGTTAGAAAAGAACAGGAAGAAAAAGAAAGAAAGAGACAAGAAGAAATAAAGAAAGTTGAGGATGCAAAAAAAGCAGAAGAAGCTAAAAAAGCTGAAGAAGCGAAGAAAGCGGAAGAAGCTAAAAAAGCAGAAGAAACTAAAAAAGCAGAAGCAACAACACCTGAAGCAACAACTACCTCTACAGAAACACCGCCGCCTAGACCCGAGAGTCCAGCTCCCTTTCATAGACCCTGAGGCTTACCCTCAAGCTTTTTTTATGTTGGGAATCCACAACTGATTATAAAACTCACTATCATAACTCACTTGTTTTTCAATCTCATTCATACGATTTTTTGTTATGTTAGCTTTCTGCTGACCAATAGCCGCATAACCTAATCCTAATTTATCACCATAATCACTAAAACCAAGTGTATTTAAAACAGTTGGCAACCAATCAAAATGAACGATTTCATCGCGATTTTTTTGAAATTTTTTATCACTGATCAACACATTGAATATGGTACGTGAAGGACTCGTTTGCAATATATCATTCACATCATTACTCATGGCAAGATGATCGCCCATGACAACAATATTCACTTTCTGCAATCCACCGCTTGCAATAATATAATGAACAAAATCAGCGACCATACCTCCTGTGCATTCTACTATGCCTTTAAAATCATGATACTTTTTTTGCTCACACGTTTTATTTAATTGACCGGTCACACCGTGCGTATCAACCGTTAACAAGGTTAAATTAAACAGCTGTTTGCTTTGCATTAATGCATCAAATTTATATTTAGCCTGTTTAAGCAATTCATCATCCGGCAATCCCCAATGATTCATATCTTGCTCTTTATAACCTCGCATTAACCATTCTTCTAAACCTATCCTTTCTGCGTAATGATGTTTTTCCAAAAATTTACCTTTGCCACCCACTAACAAAGAGGATCCTTCCATAAATACATTTTTATAACCATTTTCTGCGAGAATATCGCCTAGACATTTTACCTTAGGTAAGAATTCATCTACATTTTCACCGATACGATTATTACCCATGATGGTTAAACTTTTGAGTGGAATACCGCATTGCGTTGCAACCAATCCACCTACCGTCCAACCAGTTCCAGGTACTTGTTTGAATGCTGAAAACACAAGATGATTATGTTGCAATGACGTTAACGGTTTTAACAAATCTTTATCAAATAATGTTGCATTCGCATAACTTGCTTCTAAACTTTCTATATAAATTAATACCAAACTTTTGGGTTGATGCACCTGAAAGGATACGGTATTTGCATCGATATAATTCAAGGCGAAATAATCTTTATCAGCTTTATGTGAGTGGCTGAGATATTCCATAAGTTGATATTGATATGAAAAATACGCCATACCACCTATCAGAAACACATAAGACAAATAGCGATGAATTTTTATTCTTATAAAATAACGCGTTACAAGAGCTTCAACGCCCAGAAATAAAATCGTGAGATTAATAGGCCAGATAATTGCCCAAGTAACAAATCGTTTTAGATAAACCGAATCGGCAGCGAGCACTCCTTCTGCACCAAAACTAATCGTCCATAGCGCTTGATCAATAGAGACTCTGCCAAAAAATCGATACGTCCACAACGACAAACCCATCAGAAAAAATCCGGCAAGATAAATGATGGCGCGTGTTTTCACTTACCTTTCACCTACCACTTTTTCTCTACTGATTGTATTTCTCTCGATTAATTTTCCTCTGCCTATCCCATAATATTCGAAACCAGCTGCACGAATATGCTTAGGATCATATTGATTGCGACCATCAAAAATAATGCATTGACGCATAAGATTTTTTAATGCAGCAAGATCGGGATAACAAAACGGTTTCCACTCAGTGACTAATACTAACGCATCGGCTTCTTTTAATGCATCGTATTGATGTTCTGTGAGCGTGAGTTGATGCTTGGTAAACCATTCACGCGGCATGATTTCTCGTGCTACTTCCATCGCTGCAGGATCATAAGCTTGCACACGCGCACCGCGTTTAATCGTTTCTTCTATCAATACCAGTGATGATGCTTCTCGCATATCATCTGTGCCTGGTTTAAAAGAAAGCCCCCACACACCTAAGGTGACACCCGTCAAATCTTCACCAAAAACTTGTACCAATTTTTGAGACAATAGCAATTTCTGATTTCGATTACGCTCTTCTACAGCACGCAATATAATCGGTTCAACCTGATGATCGAGAGACATTTTCATTAATGCTTTAACATCTTTAGGAAAACAAGAACCCCCGTAACCACAACCAGGATTTAAAAACGCGCTTCCAATACGCGAATCCGAACCTATACCTATGCGAACGTTTTCAATATCCACATCCAATTGTTCGCACAATACGGACATTTCATTCATGAATGAAATGCGTGTTGCAAGCATGGCATTCGCTGCGTATTTCGTCATTTCAGCATCTTTTACATTCATGAAATAAATACGTTCGGGGCTACGCAAAATAGGCAAATACAAATCCAGCATGATATTTTTTGCATTATTGGATTCTAGTCCTATGATAACGCGATCAGGACGCATGAAATCTTCTATCGCTGCGCCTTCACGTAAAAACTCAGGATTACTGACTACATCAAAACGAATAGCCAGGTGACGTTCTCGTAATGCTTGTTGTATCACTTCACTCACTTGATCAGCCATGCCAACGGGTACAGTCGATTTATCGACGACTACACAATAGTCATTCATGTGTGCGCCTATACTACGTGCAGCTTCTAATACGTATTGAATATCAGCAGCCCCATCTTTATCACTAGGCGTCCCGACTGCAATGAAAATAACCTGAATCTCTGTAGACAATTCAGCGAGACTATTTACAAACTGCAATCGACCTTCATTCAGATTGCTATTCACCATCAGCTCAAGACCAGGTTCGTATATGGGTAAAATTCCTTTTTTTAAATTGGCAATTTTTTCCGGATTCACATCAACACAGGTAACGTGATTACCCAATTCAGCAAAACATGCGCCCGTAACCAAACCAACGTATCCCGCGCCTATGACTGCAATATTCACCGTATTTCCCCTATCAAGGTTTGTTTTTCATGTAATTTGTAAACTGCTACACGATTTCCATGCTTATCGCTAAAAATTTTAACCGGTGTGATATCCGATATTTCATTCAGTAATTGAGACAACTGAGCATTTCCATTTTTGCGCAAACGCAATGCAAGATAATCGTATTTTTTCCATTCACCGTGAGCCATGTTTTCCACGTGTAAATACTGAGGCAACACTTGAAAAATCTGCATGCCAAAGTGATGGCTATAATACATCAACTGAAAATCATTCACGTATAATGTGGCATTTGCTGGCACTTCACTCGCAAGCCACGTCCCAGCTGTACGAACAAAATATTTTGATCGACCAAATTCAACGACGCTGCTTAATGCTGATATAAAGAATAAAATAGCAATACAAACTAAAAATACGCGGTAGCGAAATCGTGGCCATTTTTGAATGAGATTATTTAATGCAAACGGTATCCAAATCATTAAAACCAGCGTAAACGCAACGAGATAACGTTTAGAAACAAACAAGGATTCCGCTAAAAATCCTAAGGTCATAATGAAATTAACGGCAAAATATCCCCAAATAACGGGTGCACTTTTAGCCGGAAATGAAACAACACGCGCTTTAAAAGCATAAAAAAGAAGTAAGGTATAAACACCAGATAAAGTCATAACAAGATTATAAAAATACAATCCTATCCATAACATAAAAACGGAAACACCTGCATCAGAAGCGGATTCAGGAGGTAAGACAAATTGTATCAGCGCTGCTTTAACCGTTTGAAAACGTTGCACTAATATAGTCACACCATTTTGCAATTGATTAATAATTTCATGCACCCGACCTAATTCTTGCTGTGGATGCAATATCAACCAAAGCCCTAGCAAAGATGAGAACAACAAGACAGGAAAATTAAGCGTAATAAATACTCTCGCACGCTCTTTTAAAGGCGTTTCTAAATACGCAAAAGAAATAAACGGCAATACCAATAAAAAAAGAGCGCCTTCAATTCTGAATAAGGTTGCAATCACAAGGCTCGCATTCCACAGTAATGCTGTCTTAGCAGTAGGTTCGCGAAAATAACGTAGCAATAAATAAATGGAAATTAAATAAAACGCCCAAAATCCATGATCGCGAATAATATCATCACGTAATATATTAAACTGATGATCAAATAAAATAACGAGTGCAGCAAGCCATAATACACGCTGATTTGCACCTAATAATTTCACAATGCTCACAAACGTTATCACCGACACCAGTGATAACAAACCATTCAATAACTGCGCAGATAATCCGTAAGAAACATGACTGATTTGTGCGAATGCATAAATGAGCGTTGAATAAAAAGGCCATTGAGACTGAGGGCATAAATGCATGACATCTCTAAGAGAGTGAGATCCTAACATTTCTGCGCCCATGAGGTAGCAAATACCATCAGGATTGATGACGGAATCACGATAGCCAATGAGCAAAGACAATAATACGCTAGTCAAAATAGCAAAAATGTAAACCTGTTGATGACTTAACTGACGCATGCAATCACATTCTCCAACGAGCGTCTAAAATCATGGGATAACTCAGGGTGCTTAAGTGCATAAGCAACCGTGGCCTCAAGATAACCGAGCTTACTTCCACAATCATAACGTTTACCTTCAAATTGATACGCATATACTCTTTCTTGCAGCAACAATGCAGCAATCGCATCGGTTAACTGAATTTCACCCAATGAACCCTGTTCCAGTTTCTCAAGATGAGAAAATATTTGCGGCGTTAGAATGTATCGCCCTACTACACCTAGATTAGAAGGCGCTTCATTTGTTTCAGGCTTTTCTACTATGCCGCGTATCACTGTTAATAATTCATCTTGTCTTGCAACATCGACAACCCCATATTTAATGGTTTCATGTGGCAATATATTTTCAACGGCTACCATACTCGCTTCACTTTCAGCAAAATGCTCGACCATTTGTTTTAAGCAAGATTGTTTACCGCCATCAATTAAATCATCTGCTAGCAAGACGGCAAATGGTTCATTCATCACCAATTTTTTAGCACATAAAACAGCATGACCTAAACCTTGCGGCGATTTTTGTCTAACATAAGCACAGGACACGCCTTCCGGCAAAATACTTTTGACGATTTCAAGCAATTCATGTTTACCTGAACGCTCAAGATTCATTTCCAGTTCAAAATTGGAATCAAAATGATCTTCAATCGCCCGTTTAGTACTGCTAGTCACAAAGATAAGCTCACTGATACCAGCGCTCACTGCTTCTTCAACGGCATATTGAATCAATGGTTTATCCACAATAGGCAACATTTCCTTAGGGTTAGCTTTAGTTGCGGGTAAAAATCGTGTGCCTAAGCCTGCGACCGGAAAAACAGCTTTATTAATCTTCATCATGGAATAGATTAGCTCCTGTTAAGGCGAGGGATATTATCATATATGAAAGTTGTTCTCAAAAAGGTAAGATGCCATTTTTAAACGGAAAGTTTATTGAGAACATCAAGAGCTTATTGTTTTTTTCTTCATTAGGCGCAAAACACGTTTCCATTCCGGGTTTTGCTAAATCGGACTCCTGTCCGATTTCCTAATGAAGAAAAAAACAATAAGCTCTTGATGTTCTCAATAAACTTTACAAAAAAGTGAACACATCATGCGCAAAAACATATTAATACTCGGTCATGACTATACCACTCAATTTGTAGATATTTTCAACCAATACACCCGTTTATTCGACAAAGAAAAATACGCCGTTACCGTAGCCTATTTAACCGGCGAACCCAGCGAAGAAATCAAAGAACGTACACTGGCTGAGAATGTCTTATTCTTAAACTTTTCCAAATCAGCTATACGCAATTTAAAAATTAACGCGATCAAAACCTTATTAGCGCTAACTCGCGAGCTATCGTTTCACATCGTCATCTGCCACCGTTACAAACCCACTTACATCATGATGTGGGTAGCAAGATTTTGTAATATCCCCGTATTGATTTCAGTCATGCATGAATTACGTACCATGACTTCATTCAAACGCAAATGTTTACTGGCCTTACTCATACGTAAAAATACATTATTTGCCGGCGTATCCAATGCCGTACGAGATGATTTGCGAAAAAGCCTATGGTTTTTACCCAAAGACCGTATCGTCACTTTATACAACGTGATTGATGTAGAACTCACTGAACCACAATTACTCGATAGAAAAACGGCAAGATTAGCCTTAGATTTATCAGAAGAAAATATTATTTTTGGAAACCTTGGACGTCTCGTTAAAAATAAAGATCAAGCGAGTTTGATTAAAGCTTTTGCTGAAATCAAACCAAACTGCCCTTTAGCTAAACTCATTATCATTGGTTCAGGTGTTTTAGAGTCTTCGTTAAAACAATTAACTATATCTTTACAGTTATCAAACGACGTTATATTCACTGGATTTTTAACAACCGGTTATCGTTACATGAAAGCGTTTGATTGTTTTGTTTTATCATCCACTCAAGAAGCATTTGGTCGCGTATTATTAGAAGCCATGCTCGCAAAACTACCTATCATCGCAACAAAAGTAAATGGTATACCGGAAGTCATGGGCAAGGTAGGTGCATTAACCGAACCAAAAAATATCGCTGAATTAGCAAAAAACATGCAACACATTTATGCACTATCACAACAAGATCGTAAAACACTGGGCGATGAAGCCTACCATCATGCATTACATTCTTTTTCTATTCCGACTTTTCATCAAACATTTTGGGAAATGATTTCATCTCAAGGTTTTAATCATTTGAGATAATTCTCTGTTGCGTATTTCAGGACGCGCCTGAATAATCAGATTTAACATGGTATTCAAATCATCTTTGATGGATTGCTTCAAGACTATATTATTAGCATTAACACTTTCATAACCTGAATAATTACTGACACTGTGCATTTCAATTTTAAGATGGGTTATCTCACGATTGATGACATCCATTATTTTCATAATGGATTTAACGACGTCGTTCTTTTCAAAAAAAGAGGTGCGATGAGAAAATTTCAGTGAATGCTGAATATTTTTACGCAATTGATTTAATTCGGTTTCATACATATTGATATTGTGTAAATGGATTTTTGCTTTTATTTCATCCATATACTTCATGAGTTCTGCTAATATTGTTTGATTCCTTGTCATGGCAGAGCCTCCTTTTTTTAAGAGTTTTATTGATTATAAACGATGACAAGAGACGAATTATTAAGAAAGTGTAAATATTTTTTTAATTTTATAACAGCCTGATTATACGAATAATTATTATTTAAGCACGTAATACTGCATTTTTCCCTACCATTATCACTTAATATTAACGTAATAATTCAATGCTATAGTTACAGTAGTGATAAAAAAACGAGGGTAGGAAATGCTTAGAAATACATTCAATCTCCGTAATGAAATCACAAACATTTTAGAAAATCCAATCACACAAGACAGGGATAGCCAAGAACTTGATTTAAAACGCGCTCTCACTGGCGGCACTATTATCGCATTTGACAATAAAAAACTAACTTCATTTAAAAGTGTAGATGTAGTTGACTTTACTGAATTAGAAAATAATCTAGATCAATATCCTGAAAAAATTCATCACTACATCAGATATAATTTTAAATTAAATGGATTTCCTCATGCAGCACAAACAGTTCTCTTTTCCTATCATCTAAACAAGGAAACGATATTCAACAAAATTATCACAAAAGATAAGTGCGAGTTCATTCAAAATGCAGATGGTAGCGTTACATACATAGAACGTTTTCATTTGAAAGTGGATAAATTAATGGTTGAAAATCTCCAGTCTGGGTTGTATAAGATTTTTCCTAACACTTCCAATAAAGACACCTCTTTCATTTGTGTAGCAACATCTAACATTCGTATAAATAATGAAGAAGTAGAACATACTCTAGATTCAACTAAAATTATTTTAATGGAAGAAATTATTACGCTGGATGAAAATAATAATCCTAAAAAACATAACCTATTTGGGAATGATTTTAATCATAAAGATGCCAATCTTATTACTCGTTACAATAACACTGCACAAGAAGTTGATGAAGAACTTGATAATGATGTTAATCATATTATTGCATGTGAATCGTTAAAAAAAATAGCTACACCAAACAACACCGACTCAGAATCAGACGCTGAAATAAAAATTGCTGGCAAAGAAGTTTTATACTACGCCATGTTAGCCAAACGAGAAAACATGGTGCCTGCAAATGAGCTACCTGTATTAACGAAATTTTTACAGGATACAGCAGCGGTTGTAAGCAATACCAATCCTAAAAATATACATTCGTTAACTAAAAACATAGAAGAATCCATCAACGGTAAATATCGCAGATGGGGCAAGTTAATCGGTGGTGCAATGCTAGTATTACTGGGAGTCATTGTATTAGCTGTAGCTGCTACTCTGCTTGCCACCAGTTTAGGTGCAACTACACCGCTTACGCCTATCATGGCCTGGGCAGCTACTTCTATTATTGCTAAAGGTGTTGCAATAGGCGCTGCTGCTCTACTCGGTATAGGTGGTATTACATTTGCGGCATGGGGAGGCTCTATGTTTAGTGCTGGCAATCAAGAAAATATTGCAACCCCTGCCAATAAACTGGTAACACTGGCCAAAAAACATCAGAACAAATAAGCGTTTAACAACGTTATTTTTTAATAATCAATCCATTAGCGAACCGACTTTTAACCTATTGATAAATAAAGAAGTTAAAAAAATAATTTTTTAAAAAAAATCCTGCCTTAAATCAATTACTTGCAACACCTTCTGCATTAGCTTTTTCTCATTTTTAAACTATTCTTAATAGTAGAAAGGATAAACATCCCTAAAACGAGGCGCAAAATAGATGTTAGGAAAGAAAGAAGTTACGGGATTATTGCTTTCATTTGTTTTTACATCCGCTGTATTAGCCAATCCAGTTTTGAATAATATTGCCTCAGGAAATGTCTCCATTCAGCAAACACCAAACACGACTACCATTGAACAATCCAGTCAGCAAGCCATTTTGAATTGGCAAAGTTTTAATATTGGCGCACAACAAGCGACTCACTTCATTCAGCCACCAAGTGGCATTGCATTAAATCGTATTAGTCCTACGCAAGGCGCTTCACAGATTTATGGTAAACTCACTGCAACCGGACAAATTATTTTAGTAAATCCTGCAGGCATTTATTTTGGACCCGGCTCGTATGTGAATGTAGGTGGCATGATTGCAACCACGTCTAATATCAGTGATAAAAATTTTCTAAGTGGCCATTATATATTTGATCAACCCTCATCGTTTGCTAATCCACAAATTATTAATGCGGGTACCATCATTGCTGCGCAACATGGATTGATAGCATTAGTTGGTCCTAACGTCACTAACAATGGAATGATCAAAGCGAATCTTGGCAAGGTCGTGCTTGCATCGGGCGATGCTTTCACCGTGAACTTTGGTAACGATGGCATGATTAATTTTGCAGTCAATCCAACCACTACTTCGCGAGCAGGCAGTGTGAGAAATACCGGTTCATTAATTAGCAATGGCGGAGAAGTATTAGTCACAGCACAGCAAGCATCAAACGTATTAGATAATGTGATAGATCTGCAAGGTATAGTCGAAGCAAAATCCGTTTATCAACAAGATGGCGAGATTATTATTTCAGGTGACCCCCATGCAGGTGTTGTAAATGTCGCTGCTAATATCAATGCTTCAGGCAAGAAAGCAGGCCAAACCGGTGGTACGGTAAATATCACGGGTTATGACATCTTACTGAACTCCCCTACTTCCATTGATGTGAGCGGTGATGCAGGTGGCGGCACAATTAATGTTGGTGGTAATGCTCATGGTCTAGGCCTTTTGCCTAACGCCAATGCAGTGGTAATGGCACCTAGCGTAAGCCTCGACGCTAATGCTATTACCACCGGCAATGGCGGTCAGGTGGTGTTGTGGTCGAATGAGTATACGAATGCCAATGGTTTGATTACCGCACGAGGCGGTAGTGAAAGTGGTAATGGTGGTTATATCGAAACTTCCAGCCACAATCTCTTAAATGTGGGAGATTTGATAGTAGATGCGCTTGCACCTCATGGCAAAATCGGTACCTGGCTGCTCGATCCCTGGGATGTAACGATTAATACGTCGACTACGACTGGTGGCAGTTTTGGTGGTGGCAATCCCAATGTGTTCACGCCAACGACCACAGCCAATATTTTAAATACCGATATTAATACGAATCTCGCAACGGCTAATGTGACCATCACAACAACAGGTGCAGGCAGCGATGCAGGTAACATTACCGTGAATGCACCTATCACTTGGGCGTCTGCCAACACGTTACTCTTGCAAGCGACTAACAATATTATTTTAAATGCTGACATTAGCGGTGTGAATGGCTCACTGAATTTATCAGCAGTGAATAGCTCGCAAAGCATTACCACGGGTGCAAGCGGCACGGTTGAAGTCAAAAACTTTAACTTGCTGCAAGGTCAGTGGTATCAGAATACGGCGACATTACCGAATTTTGCAGTCACGAATAATTTCCAGATTGATAGCGGTACCATGCCAAATACCGTCGCGCAATTTATCCGCGCAACCAGTGGTAGCGGCACCTCTGGCTCACCTTATGTGGTCACTGATGTGTATGGCTTGCAAGGCATAGGATCGACTACAACCACACTGGCTGATTATTTTAATTTGGGTGGAAACATCAATGCCGCGGTGACAAGCAACTGGAATAGCGGCGCAGGGTTTGTGCCAATTGGAAATGGGACTAATTATTCTGCCGTATTCAATGGCCAAAACAATACGATTAGCAATCTTTTTATTAATCTTCCTGTGTCAAACGATGCTGGTTTGTTTGGAAATCTCAGTGGTACGATTCAAAATGTTGCGCTTACTAGTGCAACTATCAAGGGAGGTGTTGGAACAGGTGGGTTGGCCGGTAATACTTCTTCTCCATCTACTATCAGTAATAGTTCAGTTGCGGGCACGATAACAGGAACGGTGGCTGATACAGGTGGTCTTGTTGGTTTGGGCACGGTGACAATTTCTAATTCGCACGTGATAGGCAATGTCACAGGCGTGGATTTCGTTGGAGGTTTAGTTGGACAATTAGTAGGACCTGGATCTATTACTGCGACAGGGGGAGGGTCGACTTATTTTTCCGGTACGGTCAGTGGTACAGCTGACAACATTGGCGGTTTAGCCGGTCGCAGTTCTGGTACTATTGCACCTACAGGCCAAGGATATATTACAGTAACGGGCTCGGTTATCGATACTGGCCCAGCTTTTGTTGGCGGCATCGTTGGGGCCAATTTAGCTGGCGGTAGCATATCTAATACTTACAATAGTGCAAATCTTTCAGGAAGACTCGATGTCGGTGGTATTGCTGGATCAAACGTTGGAAGTATTTCAAACAGCTACAATTCAGGAACGATTACTGGCAGGGGAGCAGTCGGCGGTATTGTCGGCATTCAGTCTGGTGGCAGCCTGAGTAATGTTTATAACCTCGGCAGTGTTTTCAATAATACCGCTCAAGCGACTCCAACAGGCTTCGGTGGTCTCGTCGGAACCTTTGGTGGCACCGGTGCTACTATCAGCAATGCGTATAACAGTGGTTATGTGAATGCTGACCTGGGTTCACAGGTAGGTACCAGTGTGGGTGGCGTGATTGGTTCAGCCAGTCTGGCTGGCAATACCATAGGCTTTTTATATAACACGGGTTATGTGGTTGGTGCTGCGAGCACGGGTGGTATCATTGGTTCTGCATCGGGTACGCCAACCTATTCCGGCACATCTTATTTTAATTCAGATACCTCAGGTCAATCGGTTGCTGTCAGCAATCTCAGCAATGCCAATCTGATTAGTGCCAATACCTCGGCCATGCAGACGCAATCTACCTTCAGCGGATGGGATTTCAGTACGCCAATCTGGAATATCATCGCGGGTACTTCTTATCCATATCTCAATGCTTTTTATTCCGCTACACCAATAATCGTGACGACGACTTCGACTGCTAGCGGTGGTAATAACATTGTTCTTGCCGTGAGTGGTACGCAGCTTGATACAAGCGTAACGGGCACAAATGGTGCGGGTTATTTTCTGGAAGGCAATAACCTGATTTCAGGCATCAACAATTCCATTGCCAGCAATGCGAATCTCTTTCTGTATTACACGGGTGGCTCCACCGTTTCCAATGCAATTGGACTTTCACCAGCAAGTAGTGGCCAGATGGGAATAGGCAATGGTTTTACCCTGAACCCAAGTACTGTGACGGCAGGTCTTGGTACGACGACAGAAACATTCAGTAATAATGATTTGAACACTATCGTCAATGGCAATGCGAACGCACTCTTTACGGTAGCAAGCAATAACCTGACGCTAACGAGTGGCGATAGTCTGGCTTATGCCACACCTACAACCTATAACGTTGTCGGTAATATCACTACCTCAAGTGGTGGTACCGTGAATCTTGCAGGTCCTGTTACAGGTGGTGGTAATGCGCTCACGATTACAACGGGAAGTGGTAGTAATGCCATTAGCGGCGTCATTAGCAACCTGACTAATCTGACTTATGCAGGAACAGGTACACTGACTTTATCAGCCGCGAATACTTATAGTGGTACAACGTCAGTAACAGGTGGCGGCACACTTTCTATCAGTGCGGATAATAATCTTGGTGCAGTACCAGTTTCTGCAACACCGGGTAATATCAACCTTGCAAATGGCACACTTGCAACAACTACCGGTTTCACGCTGAATAGCAATCGTGGCATTGCACTTGGTTCAGGTGGCGGTACCTTGAAACCCAGTGCAGGAACAACGCTGACTTATGGTGGCATCGTTGCTGGTGCGAATAGACTGACCCTGGATGGTGGTGGTAACGGTAAATTGATCCTGTCAGGTGCTAACACCTATTCCGGTGGAACCTCAGTGATAGATGTCGGCACACTTATCATTAGTGCGGATAATAATCTTGGTACGGCGCCTTTATCAGCAACACCGGGTAATATCACCTTGGATGTGGGCGACCTTAGAACGAGTGCCACTTTCACGTTGAATAGCAATCGCGGCATTGCCATTGGTGCAGGTGGTGGTGTCTTGGAACCCAATGGAGTAGCGACGCTTAGCTATGGCGGTATTATTGCCGGTGTAGGTGCAATAAATGTGACAATGGGTGGCACGGGTACACTGCTCTTATCAGGCGCCAACACTTACACAGGTTCGCTGAGCATTAATGCAGGTGGTAAGCTACAGGCAGGTGCAGTGAATACCCTCTCGCCGAATAGCACAGTCAACATTACCAGTAATTCTACCCTTGATTTGAATAGTAACAATAATGCCATTCTATCCCTTGCTGGTACCAGTGGCACCAACGTGAAGCTCGGTTCCGGCACACTGACGATTGCAAATGGGAATAATGGCAGCAGTACGAGTTATGCAGGTAGCATTAGCGGCACAGGTGGTGGACTCACCATTAGCCTGACTGGCAGTGGATCACCCGTTCAAATTCTTTCTGGCACGAATACTTATACCGGTACGACGACCATTAATGCAGGTACGTTACAGGCAGGTGCAGCGAATACCTTCTCACCGAGTAGTGCAGTTGTCCTTGCCAATACCGCCGGTGCGAGGCTTGATCTGAATAGTAATAACAATGCCATTGCCTCCCTTGCAGGTGGTGGTGGCAGTGGCGGTAACGTGACGCTTGGTTCTGGCACACTGACGATTGCGAATGCGAATAATGGTAGCAGCACGAGTTATGCCGGTGTGATTAGTGGCACAGGTGGTGGACTCACCATTAACCTGACTGGCAATTTATCGCCCGCTCAAATTCTCTCTGGCACGAATACGTATACCGGTACGACGACCATTAATGCTGGCACATTAACAGCGAGCTCAGCCGGAGCCATTGGCCCATCGAATGGCGGCAATATCATGATTACACCCTCTGCCTCCAAGACGGCTATTCTGGATTTGACAGGACTAACCAGCCTGACTAACACGAATGGCGCCATCGATTTTGACAGTAGTGCAGGCAGCAGCATCGCCCAGTTGAACACGACGAATGGAATCACACTCTCGAATGCAATAGGTCTGCTTGGCAGCGCCAACCAGTTTAATGTTTCTGCTAATACGACTGTCTTAAGTGGAGCGATCACGGGTACAGGTGGTCTTACAACGGTGGGTGCGGGTATCTTGAAGCTGACTGATGGCACCAACAATACGTATTCAGGTAGTACGAACATTAATGCAGGTACGTTGCAACTGGGTATTGCCAATGCCATTCCAAATACCAGTGATGTGACAGTCAGTGGAATCTTTAATCTGAATAGCTTTAACGATACGATTGGATCACTGGCAGGTAGCGGTAATGTCACACTGGGTAGTGCAACACTTGCAACAGCAGATAATAGCTCAACGACTTAT
>Ga0207089_1024_pt1 | contig 42484 bp, 43 predicted proteins | sample Alteio_BWMinHeat_49_FD_153571 | JGI IMG/M metagenome (GOLD analysis project Ga0207089, IMG submission 153571) | Enriched cells from forest soil in Barre Woods Harvard Forest LTER site, Petersham, Massachusetts, United States -... | ecosystem: Environmental > Terrestrial > Soil > Temperate forest >...
TTGGGATACACAAAAATTAAAAAGCGCAGATCGAACCATCGGTACAGAAATGAAGAGTGTCGGTGAAGTCATGGGAATTGGCCGCTCATTCCCAGAGGCATTACAAAAAGCCGTTGGTATGTTAAATATTGGCGCGACATGTCTCAGCGATTATCCCCACCGCATTGAAAAATGTGAGCATGAAATTAAAAACCCAACCGATAGACGTTTATTTGCACTTTACCAATTTTTCATGAAAGGCGGTACAGCTGCTGAAGCGCATCACTTAAGTCAAATCGATTCGTGGTTTTTAACGCGCATCGCTGATATTGCAGAATGTGAAAAAAGCTTGAAAACTGAATCACTCACGACAGAGCAATTACGCTTTGCGAAACAAATGGGCTTTTCAGATCGCGCATTGGGTTATTTAACCAATGAAAAAGAAGCGAATATTCGTAAACAACGTATTGCAGCGGGCATTGTTCCTGTCGTAAAACAAATTGATACGCTTGCGGGTGAATTTGCAGCTCAAACAAACTATTTATATTTAACTTATCATGGATCTGAGCACGACATTAATCCATCCGAAGAACGCCCTATTATTATTTTAGGATCGGGCCCATATTCCATTGGCTCATCAGTTGAATTCGATTGGTGCGCGGTAAATACCTCACGCACACTAAGACAATTGGGTAAAACAGCCATTTTGATCAACTCAAATCCTGAGACCGTATCAACTGATTATGACGAATCAGACCGTCTGTATTTCGAACAATTGTCACTTGAGCGTGTGCAAGATATCGCGGATTTTGAAAAATCCATGGGAATTATTGTGTCGGTTGGTGGTCAAGTCGCAAATAATTTAGCGTTACCATTAGCGCAATCAGGATATTATTTATTAGGCACCACCGCAAAAGATATTGATCGTGCAGAAAATCGTGAAAAGTTTTCCGCATTGTTGAATGAACTCAATATCGATCAACCTGCATGGCAAAGTTTAACTAGCTTAGATAGCGCGAAAAAATTTGCCCGCGATATTGAATATCCAGTTTTAATTCGACCTTCATATATTTTATCAGGTGCTGCAATGAATGTTGCCTATGATGATAAAATGTTGGAACGATATTTGCGTCAAGCATCCTTAGTTTCACCTGAGCATCCAGTTGTGATTTCTAAATTTATTTTAGATGCAAAGGAATTAGAAATTGACGGTGTTGCAAGTCATGGTGAAATTATTATTGAAGCTATCAATGAGCATATCGAAAATGCCGGTGTTCACTCAGGTGACGCAACATTGGTACTGCCGCCACAAAATTTATATTTAGAAACGATTCGCCGCACGAAAAAAATCACGCGCCAAATTGTCAAGGCATTAAATATTACCGGACCATTCAATATCCAATTCATCGCGAAACATAATAAGATTCAAGTGATCGAATGCAATTTGCGTGCATCACGCTCGTTTCCATTCGTTTCAAAAGTAACCAATCATAACTTAATTGAAATTTCTACTAAGGCGATTTTAGGGATTTTACAAACCGGACGCTATAACACGCTTGAGTTAGATTACGTGGGAGTGAAAGCACCGCAGTTTTCTTATCAACGCTTGAAAGGTGCTGATCCTGTGGCGCATGTTGAAATGGCATCAACTGGCGAAGTGGCTTGTCTTGGTGAAGATTTATTAGATGCTTACTGGCGCGCATGGTTGTCATCAGAGCAGACGATTGAAAACAAAAACATTTTGATTTCAATTTCTGATCATTACAAACCAAAATTATTGCCTTACTTGAAAAAACTCGATGCACAAAAATGGCGGATTTATAGCACCGAAGGAACGCACTCATTTTTATTTAAAAATGGTGTAGCTTCTTATTTCGTCTATAAAACAACTGAACACAGTGAGCCGAATATCCAATCAATCATTGCGCAGCACAAAGTAGATTTAATTATCAATATTCCAAGCAATATGAAATCAGGCTCAAATTCCGATGGTTATCAAATTCGAAGAGCCGCGATCGATCATCATATTCCACTGATTACGAATCCTCAAAAAGCGCTGATTATGCTGCAATGCTTGATTAGTTTAAAAGACGTTGAGCTTCCCGTTCGTTCGTGGAATGAGATTGTTCATAACCAAGCTTCCTCGCCATCATTACTACAAGGTGTTGTATGACAGAAAATATACTGTTTCAACGAAGTATTATCTCGACACAAAATATTTCATTGAAAGAATTAGAATTGATTTTTGCTACGGCAAAAAAATTCAAAGAAAATAAACAACAGCGCTTGTTGGACAACAAAATTATAGCGCAATGTTTTTTTGAACCGTCAACACGCACGCGTTTATCGTTTGAAACGGCTGCTCTGCGTCTAGGTGGCGCAAATATAGGTTTTTCTAGCGACGAATCATTGTCTGTACAAAAAGGTGAGACGCTTTATGACACGATTAAAGTGGTCTCAGGATATGCGGATTTAATTGTTATTCGCCATCCGCGCGAAGGTGCAGCAGCCTTAGCAAAAGAAGTGGCCAGTTGCCCAGTCATCAATGCAGGTGATGGCGCAAACCAACATCCGACACAAGCTATTTTAGATCTTTTTACCATTCAAGAATGCCAAAAAGATATTAATGGCTTATCAATCGCTCTGGTTGGAGATTTAAAATATGGCCGCACTATCCATTCTTTCATACAATTATGCGCGTTATTTGATGTAAGACTTTATTTGGTTTCACCAGAAAGCTTGTCATTACCCGATGAAATGTGTGATAGCTTAAAGAAAACTGGCGTACGATTTTCTTTCCATCAAAGTTTGGAAGAAGTCATTCCGAAAGTTGATGTCATGTATTTAACGCGGATTCAGCAAGAACGGTTCAGTGCATCGGAATATGCTTTCGTACGCGATAAATTTATCACTACGGCCAACTTACTCACTAAGGCAAAACCTAATTTGAAAATTTTACACCCGTTGCCGCGCGTGAATGAAATTGAACGCGACGTGGATAATACCCCTTACGCCTATTATTTCCAACAAGTTGCTAATGCTGTTCCAGTACGGCAAGCCTTATTAACATTAATTTTGAATGAGCAATTACCATGAGTGAAACCTTACCTGTTTCAGCCATTAAAAATGGCACCGTGATTGATCACATCGCTGCGGGACAAGCTTTTCGCATTATTCGCTTGTTATCCCTGCAAAATAGTAATAACAAAGTAACGATTGGATTACACTTACCAAGCAAACGATTTGGTAAAAAAGATTTAATTAAAATTGAAAGCCGTGTATTAACTGAAAGTGAAGCAAATGAAATTGTTGTTTTTTCACCGCTCGCCACCATTAATGTCATTGAGAATTACACTGTAATCAAGAAAATCACTACGCATTTGCCAGATGTTATGAAAAAAGTTTTCATTTGCCCTAATCCAAGCTGCATCACACAAGTCGAAGCTATTGATAGCTTTTTTTATATTACGGAACAAAAGCAGCGCGTAAAGCTAACTTGTCATTATTGTGAAAAGATTTTTGATCGAGATCAACTCAAGGTAAATATCTAAAAATGATTAACATTACAAATGCAAAATCTATCGTTGGTGAAAAACAAAGTTTAACCATCAAGAGTCATCAAAACATTGAAATTAATGCGGAAGGTTTAACGATTTTTCCAGGATTAATTGACCCGCATGTCCATTTCCGCACACCAGGAATGGAGCATAAAGAAAATTGGCTGACTGCTGCAAAGGCGGCCATTTACGGTGGCTACACGACGGTATTTGACATGCCAAATACATTGCCACCGACAACCACAGCCGCATTATTAGCGGAAAAAAAATCACTGATCGATGCACAGTTAAAAGAAATTGGTATCCCACTGCGTTATGAATTATTCTTTGGTGCGGATAAATCACACCTCAGTGAAATTTACAAAGTCCGTGATGCGGTTATTGGCATCAAAGTATTTATGGGTTGCAGCACGGGTAATTTAGTGATTGATGATGACGAAAGTTTACACGCTGTTTTTGCTATTGCGGCAACACAAGATATGCTGGTTGCAGTACACGCGGAAGATGAGCAACGTATTCATGCGCGAAAACACCAATTTAAAGATGTTAAAGAATATCCTGTTCACTCAAAAATCCGTGATAAAGAAGTCGCGACTATCGCTGTTGAAAAAGCAATTTCGCTCTCTCGTATTTATAAAACAAGATTGTATGTTTTACATACGAGCACAGCTGATGAAGTGCGTCTGATCAAACAAGCAAAAAAAGAAAACTTACCTGTCTTTGCGGAAACTACACCGCATCATTTGTTCTTAAATGAAAGCGCTTATGCAACCATTAAAGGTAAAGCAGTGGTAAATCCACCCTTGCGCGAATCTAGTGATAATATTGCGTTATTTGAAGCAATAAAAGACGGCGTTATTGATACAATTGGTTCAGATCATGCTCCGCACACAGAAGCTGAAAAAGCGCGTGTATATGGCGAGTGTCCTTCAGGAATGCCAGGAATTGAAACAACATTACCGTTATTACTTGATGCTCATCATCAAGGTAAAATTTCTTTGGAAGCAATAGTGAATATCACGTCAACAAACGCACAGAAAATTTTCCGGTTACCAAAAACGGAAGACACCGTATTAGTTGATTTGAATAAAACTGCGGAAGTTGATCCTGCTAAATTAAAAACAAAATGTGGTTGGTCTTCTTTTGCCGGTAAAAAATTGCGTGGTTGGCCGGTTTATACGATTGTTAATGGGCATTGTTTTGAATTGATTTAACATGCGAAAGAAAAAAATAAACCCTTGCACTATTTAGCTGTCATTGCTTCGCTCGCGCTCGCATTGTATGTGTAGGTAATTCGTTGACAACAATTTATTAGCTCTATAATTACAACCGTCGTTGCGAGGAGCGCTTTTTGCGACGAAGCAATCCAGTCTTTGACTTTACCGTCCTAAACTATCCTCTGTCTTTCATACGGCCACTGCTTTTTATTGAATATCTACCACTAGCATAAAAGATCGCCGGATCTATGGTTTAAATGGATAGAAAATGATTTACTTAAGAAGAGCGCTGGGTAAACAGAATAATCATTGAATATATTCTGAAAAGTAAATACATTATAGGTTACTGTGCATAAGGATTAGCATATGTTTATAAATTTATTACAAACGCTCAGTGAAAAAATAAAATCTGCATTTTCTATTATTCTACCTGGCAATAAGGAAGTTAAGCTTGGTGAGCAATATGGTGATTCTGCCTTTCAAATAAGAGTTAATAATAAAAAAGGCTTAAGCGCTTTAAAATCGGGTGATGAACTTAAAATTTCTGAAGCTTATATCTATGGCGATATTGATCTTGAAGGGCATATCGATATGCTCAAGTTACTCGAGATCACCAGGCTTTTTACCAGGAATTATCCTTTTGTAATTGCTCTATCACGAATCTCATATTTTTTTAATAATCAACTGCTAATTAACAAAAAAAGTATTTCGCAACATTATGAGTTTGATAACGATTTTTATTTAATGTTTTTAGATAAAACACGAACTTATTCCCATGGTATTTTTATCGATGATAATGAATCACACGAACAAGCTGAAAATCGCAAATTAGAATTTGCTTTAACAAGTTGTCATTTATCGCCTGGACAACGAGCATTAGATATTGGGGCAGGGTGGGGAAATATAGTCGAATACGTGGGCAGTAGAGGTATTCACGTTGACGCCGTTACACTATCTGATAAGTCTGAAAATTTTATTGCTCAACTTATTCGTGAAAAAAATCTATCCAACTGTCGTGTGATGAAAATTGATTTTTTACAATATAGTTTGCCGAAGGGTGAAAAATATGATGCGCTTTTCAGTCTTGGGACACTCGAACATTTGCCGGATTACAAGCGCGCATTAAAAAAGTGTGCAGAATTATTAAAAGACGGTGGCTATGCCTATTTCGATGCATCTGCAAAAATAACCGGGGAACGCGGTAGTTATTTCATTGAGCGCCATATTTTCCCCGGCAATCACGAATTGCTTGATGTCTATAAATTTATTGAAGCTGTGCGAAATAGCCCGTTTGAGCTTATGTTTGTAAACAATGATACACATAGTTATTACCTAACGCTTATGCATTGGGCAATAAACTTAGACAAACATAAAGATGAAATTATAAAACGTTGGGGAAAAACTCTTTATCGAAAATTCCAACTCTACTTTTGGGGATGTTGTTTTGGGATGCTGCATAATGAGATACAAGCATATCGTGTCGTGCTGCGTAAGCGAGAAGCAAATTAATAAACCAGCGAATTCCGGATAAGGAATCTGTCATGCCAGCGTGCTTTTAGCTGGCATCCAGAGATTTAAAATTTAGCGCGGGACTCAGCAACTCATTTGGAAGCCGAAACATCCACAGTGCCATACGAAGTAGCACCTACATCCGTTATTCCATCAGCAGAAATAATTTCAGTTGAAACACTTGTACTAAAACTACCAACGTGATCAAGGTTCATCACAAATGATGGATTTTCACTAGAGATAAAATGCCCACCTGGTTGAAGATCAATCACATTACTGTATTCATTACATTGATCATCATCTTCATTAAGCGCAATACACACTTCGACCACGTAAGTGTATTCCTGTTCCGATTGCGTTTTATTATAGATATATCCATTTGCAGCACCATTAATTTGAATTGGTGTACTCGTGGTCCCGGCACTATGCTGAACGATAGTAGATGTATTGATATTGGTTGGATCGTGAGAAATTAATTTACCAAAATGTGATTTTTTTGTTACATCAAGTGGTTTGAAATGGACAACAAAGCTACCTGAAGATATTTCTTTGTGATTGACCAAATTGCCTTTATATATTTCGCCTGCAAAACTGTTCGCGCTCAATATTGACGCGAAAATGACACTCCCTAATATTTTTTTCACTGTGACATCCTGTATCGAGATAACAAAACAGTGTGCAGACTAATAAATGCAGCAAAATGTGTCAAGGTATTCATTTCGCTGATCGTAGTAGTTGATAGGGCACAGCACTATCACTACTAGGAGTATTATCAGGCGATGCCGCTCTATTAGTTTTATCGCGAGGAGAAGAATGCAAAGTTAGACCAGCAGAGACCGCACCTGCTATCACACCACTATTATTAGAAGCTCTCGTAATAGTAGGCGCCACAGCAGCGTTAGGCACTACTGATGCTGATCCAGCAGAAACCGCATCAGGTCTAACAGTTACTCTGAATTCCCGATTTGGTGGATAATCTTGAGGATGCCAAGTGATACCCCTTTCTCCATCTTCACCATTATAATTTTCATGCGAATAAACACATTCAGCAGATATCAAATTTCCAACTTCTGAAAGAATAAGGGTTCCCATGCTAGAAAGTAGCCCATAGGCAATACCTCTCTCTGTGTTACCATCAGGATTTGGTGTAGCAACATCTGCTAATAACATTCCACTTACTAAGAACAAGACTGCTGTTAATATTCGACTTGTCGTCACTCGTGAATAATCACGTAAGTTGTTAAACAAATTCAAATCCCCATCACAATCCCAAAAACGAGCCGCGGCCTCTGGAATAATAACGTTTGCTATAGCAACACCCATCATTGTAGATACGGTGCTCACGCCTGCGTCACCAAGCCCACGGTCCGTACCAACTGCTGAATTACGTAATAATAAAATTGAACCCACAAGTAACGAAAGTGCTGCTACCACACGATTTGTTAGCACTCGCACTCGATTTCCTCTATCGCTTAGAGCTCTATCTCTTCTAGAGAGCGCTTCACGTCTTAGCTCATCAAACATGATTTGTTTCCTTTTCTGCAAAGCTGCATAATACCTTAATGTATCGCTCTGGAAAATAATTTATTTTGATATTAAAGATAACAATTGCTAAAATATTTCCTTTTTTAAAGGACTAAATACATGTTCAAAAAAATTTTAATATTTCTATTCATCATCGCCGCCACAACAAGTTTTGCGCAGGAAATCGAAATCGATCATTTCGTAGACATTACTCATGTTTTACATTATGGCTACACAATTTCTATTTTGACGGATTTTTCTCAATGCACTACACCCAATAAAAATATGAAAAGTACAGATATCCCTACAATAATAGGCAAGTTTGAACCTAATGAAACGCAAATCAAAGATGATTCAATCGCATCTTCTATGTTGCATTTTACAATGAATAATCCAAAATATTTAAACCAACCTATCTATGAATTTGTTCGTTATAGTATTCAAAATGACGATAGCGTGACAGTAACTTATCAAGATTTAAATCCGACTAATTTCGCCGCCTTAGATTCGATTACTACACTAAATTGTAAATTAGGAACGGCGGCCAAAGTTTTTTATAGCATGTAATTAGGGTCGGTCCAAATCTCCTCAAACTGGCTACTCGCAGACTCTGTGACCCCGGGCTTAAAGCAATTTACTACTATAAATACAACGGCACACTTCCATTTATGCCCATAAAAAGTTACTATTAATGTATGTTTATGAGTACAAAAACAGCCAGATAAAGGATAAGTAATTGATTAGAAGAGCATTGTTTGAATTAACACAATGGTTGATACAAGCCAATAGAAAGCCGTTGGTACTCCGTGGCGTTCGTCAATCAGGAAAAACATGGTTAGTGCGTGAACTTGCAAAATCACAAAATAAGCAGCTCATCGAAATTAATTTTGAAAACAGACCAGAGCTTCGTTCATTGTTTACAAGCAATGATGTTAAGTTAATTTGGTCAAACCTAGAAACGCTATTGCCAGCGCCAGCTCAACCTGCTAATTGCTTATTGTTTTTAGATGAAGTGCAAGCAATGCCAGATATACTGGCGAAGCTTCGTTGGTTTTATGAATTATTACCTGAATTAGCGGTTGTTGCAGCAGGTTCACTGCTTGATTTTGTATTGCATGATCATACATTTAGTATGCCGGTTGGTCGTGTTCAATTTTTTTATTTAGAGCCCTTATCATTTTTGGAATTTTTAGAAGCAGATCAACAATCCATGTTGGTGCAGTATTTAAGAAAATCAACATTAGACAATCCGATTCCTGATGCGATTCATCAAACACTAATGACTTCAGTTGAAAATTATTGTCTTGTCGGTGGCATGCCAGAAGCGGTAAAAAATTGGATTGTAGAACATTCTTATTTACGTGTTAATCAAATTCATCAAGATTTATTAACGGCCTATCAAAATGATTTTGCAAAATATCCAACACGTATTGCACCAGAACGGCTACGTGAAGTTATGCTGACTATTCCACGTTTATTAGGAAAAAAATTCTCGTATACCCAAGTCAATCCTGACATTAAAAGTCAAACAATTGCAAATGCATTATCTTTATTAGAATTAGCGCGTGTTGTTCATCGTGTGCAATCGGTTGTTGCAGACGGCGTGCCATTGGGTGCAAAACCAAGATCGCGCTATTTTAAGATTATTTTATCTGATATTGGATTGGTTAATAGCATAACGAATTCACAGCCAGTTCATTTAAAACCACTCAAATTAGCCAATAATGGTGAAATGGCGGAACAATTGGTAGGTCAATTATTGCGGAAAAATTTTCAATTCTACCAAGACCCTGTTTTATATTATTGGCAACGTGAAGGGCAAAGTAATGCAGAAATTGATTATATCATTCAATATAACGATAAAATTATTCCCGTTGAAGTAAAGGCGGGAAGTGTGGGAAGTTTACGCTCGTTACATTATTTTATGCATGAAAGAGGATTTAAATTTGCCATACGAATTTATAGTGGTGAACCTAGTATTACACCTGTGCAGGTTACGTTAAATAATAGTGAATCGGTATCTTATCGCTTATTGTCTATTCCATTTTATTTAATTGAAGAGTTGCCTAGGTTATTGGAAAGTTTTTAGCACCTGAGGTGTTGAGAATCAATGTAAAATTGTCGCGTGACTGTGTCTACAAAGTCGGGGCAAGACCAATCTTTTGCTACTTGTCTAATTTGAACGTATTTGTCTTTGATTGAAAACGAAAATGAAGCAATAAAACACTACTGCCTGCGCCTATCACCATTCCCCACCATAATCCCGATCCCTCAAGACCCAAGGGAAATGCTAGTACATATCCTATTGGTAGCGGAATAACCCAAAAACCAATAATGGAAGCCAGTAAAGTAAACCGCGTATCCTTTAAAGCGCGTAATGCGCCAAATAAACTAATTCGTGCCGATTCTAATATTTGAAATAACGCAGCTATAAATAAAATATTACATGCTAAATGTACAGTTTGATCATAAGCTGGATTATGAATATCAAAATCCACAGAGATTAATAATTTTGGAATAATCCAATAACATATAGCAATAAAAAACATAAATGAAACAGAAAGGATAACACCTGTATATGCCGTTCTTTTTGCAGCAATCATTTGATTACTGCCGATGAGATGACCCATTCTTACAGTAACAGCTTGTGCAATACTAAATATTACACCCATTAACGGTCCCAAATATTGCATGGTGATTTGATTAGCAGCTAACGCTGGTACACTAATGGTGCCCATGATTAATACGACAGCAAAGAAAAAACCAACTTCCAGACAATACATTAAGCCCATAGGAACACCCAGATGTAAAATTTCCCTTATATAAAATGGACGATTCATAGTAAAAATAGCACGGGTATAAGACCGATAATGTTGGCTATAACATAAGAAAACAAATAAGCCGACGGCAATTATCCAATCACCGCAAGTCATTCCCCATCCTGCACCAGCAATACCTAATGCGGGCAATCCGAATTTGCCAAAGATAAATATAAAACTTAAGAAAATATAAATTGGGACCGTTAAAATATTTATCATCATAATCGTACGTGAATGTCCAAGACCTATGATTAATTCAAATAACACAATTAAAATAAATTTCGGAAGTAATCCCCAAGCCAAGGCATGCATGTATAACTGCGCTAACTCAACCAGTTTTGCGCTTTGTCCAAGCAAGGATAATATCGGTGAAATATTCCAAAATAATAAAAAAGTTGGAATACTCAATAAAATTGCGAGTACTAAACCATCACGCAAGATCAGCACAATACTTGATTGATTATTTGCACCGTATTTATGAGCAATCAAAATATTCACTGAACTGAAAATACCAAATAATATCACGATTAACGTAGCGAATAGCCAACCTACTAATGCACCAGCTGCCATGACACCTTCGCCTAAACGTGCAAGAAATACAGTTACTATAAAAAACAATGAGGATTGAATAATGCCTGTTAAAATCAATGGCATTGCTAATTTTAACAATGGATACAAATCATTTTTTATAAATTTTTCTTGCATACATGACCTAAAAATTGGTGCATTAATAGTATTGTATGTTTCTTTTAATGAATTGACCATAGATAATCCGTGCTAAAAAAGCCACATGCTCTGGTTGAAAGTGTCTGACTCATGATTTATTCAAGTGTGCAAGCAATATATATATAGGGGAAAAATTCCCCTTGCAGCCTCATATTAAAATCAATTAGTATTCTCGACTTGCATGTAACGTGTTTGCAATCCTTCAAGGAAGAAGTAACGCAATATTTAAGGAATAATATCATGAAAATATTCGAAGCATTAAAACACCTTATAACTTACACTATCATTGATAAAGAATACCACGAAGCATTTGAATTCTTGCAAGATAAAAAATTAAATCAATCTGATTTAGATTTTCTTAAACAATGCTTTAATCAAATTGATTTTTCTTCGTCGATTTTATCCGTAGATGTATTAAGCTCAATAGTTAAGACATTCAATACTCGTTTTGGTGAAATTCGTCGTGCAGAAAATGTAATATTTGTAATGGGAAATACAGGGTCCGGTAAAAGTACATTAATTCATTATTTAAATGGTATACCGTTAATTCGTGCTACCAAAGAAGATGGATGTGTTCAATTATCTGCTACGAAAATGTTTGTTGGCGCTGAAATAGGGCATGATGCGCAAACAGAATGCGTATTTCCAGCCATTGTCAAAACACACCAATTTACTTTTGTAGAATGTCCTAGTGCTGAAACAACATTTACTGATTCAGCACATGCAGATTTTTCTCGATTTGCATTGCAGAGAGCAATGTCTATAGCGGATGTATGTGCTGCAATTATGATTATTCCTCCCGACAAGATAACTAATAATATGATGGCTGAAAGCGCATCATTATCATCTTTAGAAAAAATATACGCTGAGCGAAAAAAGCAAGATTTACCCATTTTATTTGTCATTTCCAAGTCAAAAACTTTATCTCGTGCGTGGCGTCAAAATTTATCTTCCAGTGCAAAACAACGCATTGAAGATATGAATCTTTATTCCCATAAAGCAGATCATTTTATTTCATTTTTAACTAAGATAAGTCAAGAAAGAAATACGGTATATATTTTTAAAGGTTTTCCTGAGAAGTCGGATGATAAAAAAATTCTGTTAGAAGCATTAGCAAAGCTAATAAAACTGAATAATGAAATGCAGAAAAGATTACCTTCGCGTGTTGATTCTAGAACATCACAACCAACAGGTACGGATAGTGAGTCCAAACCTATGTCTATTCCACATGATTCAACAAGCGACATAACGCGCAGCTTAGCAAAACTTGTTATGCAAGATAATAAAATAGTTATTTCAATCATTGGCAATACGGGATCGGGCAAAAGTACGCTAATTAATTATATGCTGGGTTTTGAAATGAAATCTGGCCGTCATTACGGAAAGCCCACCATAGATATAGAAGGAAGACCTGGCGCTGAAATCGGACATGAGATTAATGAGTCTCAAACAGCACAAATAATAGAATATGATTTGCCGGACAGTAACGTGTCATTTTGTGATTATCCAGGATTTGGGAATACTTTTCATATTAACGTTGAATTAAGACTTGAAACAGAAAAAACAAGAAATGCTATTATAATCGTTTTTTCTTTTGGTGATGCGGATGTTTTGTTGAGCCGTACTCTAGAAGACCTTGGGAAATTATTTCATTCTACACCTGATGCACTGTCGGCACCTATTTTGGTTGTTTTCACAAAGAATTCTCACCTGGGACCTTCACAAATGACAGAAGAAGATGTTTTTTTAGTACTTTCTAATGGACTAAAAAAATTAACAGATGATTTTTCTATAAAATTGCTAAATGCTGTAAATAATCAGAGTAATATAATCTGCATAGATCATTTAGATAATCGTAGTAAAGTTAAAATTAACTCTTGGATTGAAAAAACGATCCCCCGAAAGATTATGTCTGCCACAAGCTCAGATGAAGCAAAAGAAGAACCCAAAAAAGTTCAGCCAGAAAAGACTACTGAAGTTCGTCCTACCGAATCTTCAGTAATGACACATCCTCCTCAAGTTGACTCGTCAGCAAGAAGAATGACGATGAATATGTCTTCTGGGGTAAGTTAGTGTAGTATTCATCTGATGTTGTCAGTGCTTTAACTAACGTTGTCATTCCCGGGAAGATAACTGATACAACGCCTTAGCAAATCTAATAAAATGGAATAATGAAATGCAGAAAAGATTACCTTCGCCTGTTGATTCTAGAACATCACAACTAACAGGTACGGATGTTGAGTCAAAATCAATATCTATTCAATCTGACTCAACAAGCGGCATAACACGCAGCTTAGCAAAACTTATTGTGCAAGATAATGAAATAGTTATTTTGGTGATTGGCAATACGGGATCAGGCAAAAGTACGCTCATTAATTATATGCTGGGTTGTAAAATGAAATCTGGTGATTATGATGGATATGACATCATAGATGTAGAAGGAAAACCCTACGCCGAAATCGGACATAGTCGTGAGGACTCTCAAACTGAGGAAATAACGCAATACTATTTGCCTGACACTAACGTGTCATTTTGTGATTATCCAGGATTTGGAAATACCCTGCATGCTAACGTAGAATTAAGACTCGAAACAGAGAAAACAAGAAATGCAATTATAATCGTTTTATCTTATGCTGATGCGCAGGTTTCGTTGCGCAGTACTCTAGAAAACCTCAGGAAATTATTTCATTCCACACCTGATGCACTATCTATGCCTGTTCTTGTTGCATTTACACGTATTCCTGATTCAACAATGAATGAAAATAGGGTCTCTGCATGGCTTTCTAGTGGGTTAAAAAAATTAACAGACGAATTTTCCATAAAATTGCTAAGCGCATTAAAAGATATTGATAATATAATCTGTGTGAATTATTTAGATAATCATAGTAAAGATAAAATTAATTTGTGGATTAAAAGAATGGCCTCTCAAAAGAGTATGATTGCTAATAGCTCACCAGGTGAAGTAAAAGATGAGCCAAAAGTAGCACAGCCAGAAAAGGCTACTGAAGTTCATCCTACCGAATCTTCAGCAATGACACATACTCCTCAAGTTGACTCGTCAGCAAGAAGAATGGCGATGAACATGTCTTCTGGGGTAAGCTAATATAGCGTCTATCTAATTTTGACTTTTACTCGTGTCATCTCGTGCTAAAAGTTTGTTCTCTTTTATTAAATAAAAATTTTAGTTATTTTTCGTATTGAAAATAGGGGAAAACTCTCCCTATCAGTGCTTGTTACAGCGGGTTAAAATATTCCGGTTGTGCCGGGCCCTTTATGTGATACGATAACTCATCCTTCAGGGAGGATAATGCGATGAAAAAAATACTTTGCTGCACATTTTTGATTTCAAGCTTCATGATCACTCCTTCGTTTGCTACCAATGTGTGTATTAAAGATATTAGAAATCACATCCAAAATGATGGCGTGACATTAAACATGTCTATGTGTCATCTCCATGATAGTAATATTCCTGCAATTATATTATTTCTTTCTCAGCATAAAGAAATTCTAGTGCTCGATTTAACAGAAAACTATATTAATGATACAGGCGCAATGCTTCTAGCCAAGATCAATTCTCTTAAAGAATTTGATCTTGCAGAGAATCAGATTGGTAGTGAAGGTGCCATGGCTTTAGCAAAAAATAACACTATTCAAGCGCTTGTTCTTAACTATAATAATGTTGGAGATGCAGGCGCTATTGCTTTAGCTAAAAACAACTCTATCCAATATTTAGAACTTGCTTCTAATCAGTTTAGTGATACCTATGACGTTACACAGAATTTGGCAAAAGACACTAACCTTATTGAGCTTAATTTAGATGACGATCACATTACCGAAGGAGCTATATATTTAGCTCAAAGTAAAATTCAATCTTTACACCTGGCCTATAACCAAATAAGTGATATTGGTGCTAGTGCTTTTATTGATAATAAAACACTGCAATATCTTTGGATTCGTTCAAATAAAATTGGTGATGCAGGCGCTAGTGCATTAGCTAGAATGAGCGCCATTCAATATCTGGACCTTTCTGCTAATCAAGTAGGTGATGCTGGTGCAAGTGCATTTGGTAATACCAATACTCTAAATGATCTAAATCTTAGTGCAAATCAAATCGGCGATGCGGGAGCTGCTGCATTAGCAAAAAATACCGCCATCGTATATTTGGATCTTGATTACAACCGAATCGGTGATGCAGGGCTGAGTGGACTAGCAACGAATACTAGCATTTTCAGTCTTAGCTTGAGCATTAATCAGATAGGAGATGCTGGTGCTTTGGCTTTTGCAAATAAAAATACGACAATTAAAGAATTGTATGTTGAATACAATCATATTGGTTCTGCTGGCATGTCTGCTTTAGCTAACGATAAATTTCTGGAATATGTAGATACGACAGGTAATGATGGGACATTCAAAAGTAATTTTTCAACAAATAATAAAACAAAAAAATATGATAGTGATTTCATGAAAGTTGCTTGTGTAAAATTGAATGGCCACGATAAAAGTTGTGGTCAGTGATACTGCAAGTAAACTATTATAGCTCTGCTTATACTGTATTAACGACTATGTAAAAATGCTCTAGGCAATATTTTTATAAAACCAATTTTTAAATGATATTAAATATAAACCTTGGGCTCGATACATTGATGTCTATTGGAATAATTTTAATATTCATTTTTCATTTTGATTAGTTGAGTCATAGACATACATTAAACCGAAAAATTGGTTGATAATGATAGGGAATTCGTTATAAAGCCAGTAAAAAATTTCTAATAAATGGGATTTGCAATCCTTTTTTAATTAACTCAGAACGTGTTCGACAATTCATTTTTTCTTTAATTGCTTCGATATAATGCTCCACTGTTTTCGGCGATAAATTTAATTTTATTCCAATCTGTTTTTGGGTCATTCCCTGTGTAAGACAAATCAGACAATCTATCTGGCGCTGTGTTAAATTAAATTTATTATTGTGTGTGTCACCATTTATTACTAAGTTGTCTTCAATCAAATAAGACAATCCAAATAGTCCTATTATGTGCCCCTTAAAATCTTTTATTGGTGACTTGTGACTGATGAAAGTTTTTATGCCACTGATCGGCGTACATTTTATATATTCAATAAGAACATGAGACTTGCCCGATAAAAAAATAGATTGGTCATTCTTTTCGATTGTTTCAGCTTGTACATGCCATGCAAGCTGGCGATCTTTTTTCCCAATTACTTCTTGCTCAGAATTCATTGCTGAATTGGTCAAAAATGTCTGATTAACATGCAAATAGTCGCCTTGCAGATCCTTCCAATAAAGATTGGCTAGCGGTGAATCAAATAGCATTTGCATGCTATCAATGGTCTTTACTATGCTAGATATTTTCTCGTAACGTTTAATTGTCATATATATTATGGAGTTAGGGAGACTTCCCCGTAGTTATTTTTAATAAGGCCATTATTATCATTATTATATAGAATTTATCTATTTAAGATAAGATAGCCAAGAAAAGAAGCAAAAAAAGGGAATTTTCCCCCTGTCCGCTCATTTCAAGATGCCTTATAATGCCCCGTTTTATCTATTCAGAGACAATAAAATGCTATCCAGATTTCCGTTAGACTACAGCAAAGACTCGGATCTTTTAAAAGCTGCGTTAATTAAAACAGGATTAACAGAAACTCATTTTGTAATGGATCAGCGCAGCGGAAGTAGATACATAAATACAGAAGGTACTTTATTAACTGTAACTGAAACTATTAATATCGAGGGTGATCTACACATATATTCTCTTTACTATAATAAAATAAAACTTGCGTCAAAAAGTGAAAAATCAGGCCCCTATGCTACACAGAAGCACAATATAATGCGTATAGAATTAGATGCATTATCTTTGTTGCCCAGTTCATTAATTGGTGAAAAAGAAATGAAAGAGCAAGTTACTGATTGGCAAGCGAGGCTACCATCAGCGGAATCTCTTGCAAAAAGCATGAGCAGTATTCTTGGTGGCAAGACAACTGCTTCTGTTGAACACAAACAAATAAGTAGCGCCAATACAAAAAAGACGTCTATCGCAGAAGCACATAAGCGGTTAAAAGGCACGCTAACAATAAAAGAGTTAGAACAACTATCACATACGGATGATTTATTAAATCTATCAGATAGTGCAAAAGATGTTTTGATTGCAAATATTAAAGCTCATCGTCCTGACGGCAGCGTAGCTGATTTTGGTTGGGATGCAACCACTAATGACTTTTTAGATGGTCTTACTGAATTGTTATCTAATGGAGTATCACTAACCAAATTTGCAAGTCTCAATTCTGAGGATCAGCGTGGATTTGTATCTTTTAGAAATGATTTATTATTATTTATGAAAAATGGAATTGAATTTGATAAATTTGCGTTGATTCATATTGATGGTTTATATGATATCCGTGAATGGCTAAATGGCACTCTTAATTTTGATCGCATGATAATTTTGCGGAAAAATGAAGATAGCCCAGATAAGCGTAAAGTGATTGAGAGTATTATCAAAGTAGTGGATGACAAAATTTTACGAAATAAAAATAAGTTTGCTTATCATTGAGAAGCCAAGACCGTGCCGGAATCTTATTTAAACATATACGATCTAACCTAAGACATGAGAATGATAATCTCGCTTGTACGTACATACGTTAGATGATGAGCGTCATCATGATATGCAAAAATTTACTTTAAAAATCCATGCTCAGAAATAACGAGAGTTAAATGAAATCTTTAATTAACTATATTATAAAAAATTTGAAAATCATTTTTTCTTCATTACTGATTAGTACTATAGGAATATTTATGGAATGTAGCTATGCTCAAACAGAAAATATTATTTTGATCTCCGATCCTAAAATCTTATCTGTTCATATTGCTGATAACAATGAATCCATGGTTGATTTAACAAAGCAAAAGATAATTATGTATGGTCCTTCTCCAGAAATTACTAACAATACAAATTACACAAAAATAAGAAAAACTGTTTATGAAAAATTAAAAACAGCGCAATCTTTACTACCAAAAGGATTACGTTTTTGTATATATGAAGGATATAGAGGACTTCCTCTTCAAAAAATGCTTTTTGATAAACAATTTGAAAAGGTAAAAAAGAAACATCCTGACTGGTCACAAGATGAAATATTTACGGAAACTACCAAACTTGTTGCTCCTGTTGTTAATCAAGATGGTTCAAAAAATATTCCACCTCATTCAACCGGCGGTGCTGTAGACATATATTTAGTTGATAGCACAGGAAGACCAATTGATATGGGAATTCATCCTAAAGATTGGATGAATGATAATGATGGATCACTTTCTTTGACATCATCACATGTTATTTCTGCTGAAGCACAAAAAAACAGAAAAATTATGAGCGATGTATTATCAGATGTTGGTTTTGTAAATTATCCAACAGAATATTGGCATTGGTCTTATGGTGATCGTTATTGGGCATATCATAAAAATAAATCGCATACTATTTATGATAGTTACAAAAAATAGGTAAATAAACAGTAAAAGACATATATATGAGGTAACAATATGCCAATGGTGTTGATTGAAACTGGGAAAAAACAATCTCAGGAAAAAGAAATTGCATTGATGAATTCAGTGCACTCTGCTCTTTTAGAAGCATTTAAAGTAACAAATCATGCTATCAATATTCGGCTTATAGTTCATGAAGCACACCGCTTTTTTGTGCCAATTAATTCTAATCCGGAACTCTATACTCTCATTAGTATTGATTGTTTTTCAGGACGCTCAATTGCAGCAAAGCGTAATTTGTGTGCATGTATTGTTGAAAACTTAAATGCTCTAGGCATTCCAAAAGATCATGTCAAAATTGTTTTAAGAGAATCTAGCAGAGAAAATTGGGGTATTCTGGGAGGATTTGCCGGATGCGACGTGGATGTTGGCTATAATATTCAGGTTTAGCGTACGATAAAAAACATTTCTTTATAAGTAGATTGGGAAAAATTAAATGCCACATGTCATTATTATTGCGGGTCCGAATGGTGCCGGAAAAACTACTGCCGCACCAGCTTTGTTAGGCCAAGCTCTTCAGATCGATCACTTTGTTAATGCTGATACTATTGCAGCGGGACTGAGTGCTTTCGCTCCAGAGAAGGCAGCAATTCAAGCAGGTAAAGCAATGTTGGATAGGATGCATTACTTGGCAGATAACAATGAAAATTTTGCTTTTGAAACAACATTAGCCAGTCGTTCTTTTGCTCCTTGGATAGCTAGCCTAAAAAAGAAGGGATACATTTTCAATCTTACTTTCCTGGTTCTAGATAAAGCTGATCTTGCAGTGTCTCGCGTGGCTGAGCGAGTAAAATTAGGTGGGCATTCTGTTCCCGAGGAGACTATTCGGCGGCGATTCACGAAAGGGTTAGAAAACTTTTTTAAATTGTATCAACCATTGGCAGATTCATGGCAAATGTACGATAATACAGATATAGGTAACCTTGCCCCAATTGCCTCAAAAATAGGCAATCAATTAGAAGTTCAAAATTCTAAAATTTGGCAAAACTTGGTGGAGATGTATGATGAAACCTCAAAATAATGATGACAAAATCTCTCAGATTATGGGCGATTCAGAGAAAGTGAGAGAGATTATTCAATCGGGAATAAATGACGCCTTATTAAAGCATAAACAGGCTGGTAACCCTGTATGTGGCTTAAAAAATGGTAAGGTTTTTTGGGTTGAATCGCAAGATATACTGATTAACAAAGGGGCAGCTGATTTATAATCAGCAGGTCGTGCGTTTGAGTCCATCGCCAGCTTTGTAAACAAATCAATAAGATATATTTATTTTTGCGGCCTTTAAAAAATCTATATTTTGCCTCGTGGGGCACTGGGGGCAATAATAAACTCCAATAGACTGCGAATGAAGATGCGATGCAGATTGTTGCTGATTTTAGATGCATTAATCGATCTGGTTGGTCAACATGTATTTAAAGTGGGCTTTCAATCGATTGCGGCTTACAGATCCGTTCCTATTATCGATGAACTTCAATACGGGACGCCACCTGAAAAGGCGCAGCTATTATCTTCTCTACTCTGATATTTTCTAAAAATATTGTGTCATGTGAAATAATTATCAGAGTGCCCTGATAATTATTTAAAGCAGATTCAATGCTTTTAATGCTATGTAAATCAAGGTGATTGGTTGGCTCATCCAGTATTAATAATTGAGGCGGATGCTTTGACATTAAAACACAAGCGAGCAGGGCGCGTAATTTTTCTCCGCCACTTAATTCCTTGACCAATTTTAATGTGGCCGTATTTCTAAATAAAAATTGAGCGAGGCTTTGATAAGCATCGTTTTCTTTTGCTTCAGGATTTAGCTGGAGAAAATTGTCTAAAATAGATAACTCAACATTTAGCAAACTTGCATTTTGATCTAAATATTTTGCATGGTTTGTACCGAGATAAATCCGGCCTGATGTTGGTTTTAATTGATTGAGAATAAGCCTAATTAAAGTCGTTTTTCCACTACCATTATCGCCCGAAAGAGCAATTCTTGCTGGACCAATAACTTTCATCGAAAAATGATCAATTAGATTATTTTTTTCCGGATAAGAAAAAATTAAATCCTCAATATCCAAAATGACTTTACCGCGAGGAACATTTGTTTCAGGCAAGTTAATTTTTATTTTTTCATTTACTTCAATTTTTTCTTTGGCGAATTGCAATTCTGTTTCTGTTTGGTTGAGCAATCGTTCTTCTTTGATGAGTAGTTTACTTTGCGTTCGTTCGCTACGACCTTTTTTGGCGTTGGCTGCCATTTTATCGATACTACCACTGCGTCTTAATTCACGTCCATAAGATTGCTTTTTTTCATGTTTTTCACGTGATAATTGAATCGTATTTTTAGCTTTTTGCAACGATTTTTTTGCATCTTGTAACCGTTGATCTTGAGCTGTTGTTTCTATTTCTTTCTGTTCTTCATAATAATCATAATTACCACCATAGCAGTTAATACCCAACGTTGTGAGCTCAACAATTTCATCCATTAAATTAAGCAATGCTCTATCATGACTGATGACAATCAGTCCACCTTGCCATTGCTGGATAGCAGAATAGAGTTGTTCTCTCGCTGTCTTGTCGAGATGATTAGTCGGCTCATCTAGCAATAAAAAATCTGCATTCGATAAAAATGCTTTCACTAAAAAGAGGCGAGTCATTTCTCCACCGCTCAAATCTTTGATAAGTCTATTATGAGAAAGATAATGAATACCAAATAGACTAAGCCATTTTTGTATACGTTCTTCAACATCCCATTCTTCATTCAAAAGAATATAATCTTGTGTATCGATACTTCCTTGCATAATTCGATGTAGTGCATTTATTTTTTCTTCACAATTTAATAGATGGGCAACGGAGACATTCTCCGCAAAAGAAGTAGTTTGTGGAACATAAGCCAATTTTCCTTCAACCTGAATAGATCCACCAGTCGGAAAGAAATTTCCTAACATGAGATTCATGAGTGTAGATTTCCCCACGCCATTTCTGCCGACTAAGCCGGTTTTATGCCTAGAAAATACAAAATTTAGGTTGTCAAAAATAATCTTGCCAGTGGGTAAAATAAAACGTAATTGATTTATAAGTATTTGAGTATGCGTCATAATAAAATTTCCAAGTATTAATAAACTAAAAGCCTGTTTGAAAAATAAAGCTTTTTACTGGAAATTTACTTGCGCATTGGCGGAAAACCTCGATAAAATGATTGAATTGCGCACAAATTATAACATATTATCCATGAAATACAAATAGCAGGTCTTGAAACAGTCATGAAAAAATTTTTTCCGATAAATATGATTTTAGTGACTGTTATTCTGATGGATCTCTTAACAGGCATGGAGTTCGATTTATTTGTTCCTAGCTTTCCTGAGTTACAGCATCAATTTCATTTGTCACCATTTCTTGTCGAAGGATTGTTATCGGCTAATTTTATTGGTTATTGTCTGAGTCTGTTTTTCGTTGGTAGCTTGGCGGATTACTATGGCCGAAAACCAATTATCCTGTCGGGTTTAATTATTTTTATTTTTGGCAGTATGTTTTGTTTATTGGGAATTTCGTACCCACTTCTTCTGGCGGGTCGTTTTTTACAGGGTATAGGAATTGCTGCTCCCGCTATCTTGAGTTTTTTAATTATTGCGGATGCATACCCACTCAAAAAGCAACAATATTTTATGGCCATGTTAAATGGTGCAATGAATACGGCTGTAGCCATTGCACCCGTTATTGGCAGTTATCTAACACTGTATTTTCACTGGCGAGGTAATTTTTCAGTATTGTTATTTTTAGGAATATTCGTATTCGTTATGGCGATCTGTTTTATCCCAGTTTATAAACTACCTCAACATAAAGAAGCTTTATCGTTTCGTGGATACGTTCCTTTATTTCAATCCAAATCACTCGTTTTATTAATGATGAATATTATTTTTATGTTTATGCCGTACTGGGTTTTTGTGGGGATGTCTCCTCTTTTGTATATCAAAAGTTTAAAAGTAGGGCTGGCGCATTTCGGCTATTATCAAGGTGTGTTGGCATTGGTGTTTGCAATAGGAAGCATAGTATTTGGATTAATCATTCATCGTTTTGAACAAATAAAGTTATTACGTCTTTTAAATCCATTCTATGCAGCAAGTTTAGTGAGTATTGCTTTAGTGACGATAGCTAATAGTTCTAGTCCACTGTTGATTACGCTAGCATTCTTAATATTTATTATCAGCCAAATTATTCCTTCTAACCTGTTAGGTCCTGTCTGTTTGAACTTCATTCCGCAGGCGAAGGGAAAAATATCTGCAGTCTTACAAGGATCACGTCTTATTTTTTCAGCGCTTTCTTTACAAATTGCAGGGTATTTTTATCATGGATCATTTCGAGAGATAGGTATTATCATCGCTTTTTTTATTATAATGGGGATGGTTACCCAGTTTTTCATTACGAGAAATCAAGATATTATCAGTAAACTTTCTCAAGTTGAGCCAACATAAATAAAAATATAGGGAACTAGGGCAAAATTCCCTTATGATTCTTTCTAATTGATAAGCAGTAATTGCAGATAATTAACGCGTGTAAATGGCTAAGCAAATCCGCGCATAAATGGCGAAAGCTTGATGAAACTATACTTTACTCGTATTTTCCTTGCTTGATATCGAAAGCTAACTAACAAGAGTTTTACCCACAGTAACGGACGTTGAAATGCTCCATTGAAGAGGGATAAATTGCGGGCTTTAAATATATCTGATAATCGGGTAAAATTTTGAGCAAATTTGTTAATAATCCACAATAAACGAGGTAGTTTATGGCTCAAAGCGGTAAGGGAGATCATATCCCATCACTTCAAAGAGTGATTGATAGATAGTTTCCATAGAATCGTTATCAAGTTGAACTAAAGGACCATTTGTTAGTCTCTTGTTATCAATAGCACGTACTTGATCGATGAGAAGATCCGAATCTTTCTTTAGCTTATCCTGAGCTTTCACTCTTACCCGCAACGGTTGACCGCCTTCCACCAAGTTTGTGGTAAGAGGAATAATTAAGGTCGACGGATGATCAATATCTAACAAAACCTGATTCTGTATGACAAGGACTGGCCTGGTTTTACCCGGCTCTGTACCCTTGCTCGGGTTAAGATTAGCCAACCATACCTCGCCTTTCTTAAGCTTCTGGGTCATGTTCTATCCTACTAAAATCATTATTGACAGCCATGCTTTCGCCTCTAACCCGTAAACTTGCTTGTATCAGTTTTTGCTTACGCTCCTGCTTTGAAACTTCTTCATTCATGTGCTCAATAGCTTTGCGTATATATTCTGTCTGTGACAGATGTAATAGGTGTGCCCTGTTTTTAAGTTCTATCAGTAACTTATCGGCTAAACGAATAGAAATCAGTGACATTTTTGCCCCCTTAATCAAGTAGTATCCTAATCTGTAGTATAGCATATTCATACAATTTAGCAATACAATTCGTATACTTTTCTGTTATACAAATCAGCTTACCTAAATAGGGATAACTCCGTTTCCATTGTCTCGCGGACAGGGGTAGATCAGACCTGACAATCTAAAAGAGCATAATTAGACGCTGATTTGTCCAGTCTTTATGGAGTGACTACCAAGCGATTAAATGAGCAAGTTAAACGAAATAAGGAACGATTTCCAGCTGATTTTATGTTTCAACTTACGTCGGACGAAAAACAGGAGGTGGTCGCAAATTGCGACCACCTAGCCAGCCTAAAATTCTCTCGCACAACCCCTTATGCTTTTACAGAACATGGAGCCATTAACGAGGATTATCATTAGCAACGAAAAAAAGAAGAAGCACAATTAAAAGCTAAGTTATTCACAGATTTCAAATAGGTAGATGAATTTTTCAAAAGGTTAGCGAATAGTTTCTTACACTTCAATCTAGTTCTTCGCGGCCCGTATGCTAACCGTGATTATCAAACTAATCACGCTTAAGGGCCGATTCTCGCGGGGCGGGTTCTAAAGATAGCTGCAACCCCTTGTCATAAAGGATTTTTTTGGGTTTGTTGAAAAGAGATATTCTTCATTTTATCTGATACGTCGATAAACTTAACAACATCTTCTTTTGTCCAATATCCGCTGCCATCCATTTTTAAAGGCGGAGTTCTAAGCACCATACCTGTTTCAGGATCTTTGGCTAAGTACACCACTCTTAGTTGCGGTGAGAACGCGCCACCTAATTGATCTAAGCACTGTGAAAGAATTATTTGACCCCATTCACCTTGATAGTCGAATCTATAGAACGTACGTTCAGGATGATCTTTTGCAACTGCCTCGTAAACAGGCATAAATTTCTTTGCAAATTCGCAGTCATGAAAATATGTCATTATTATTGGGTATTCATCTGGACTATGGAGAATTTGTTGACGACAAATATCTGCACTATAATGATTGAGGTCAATGACTTCCGAATATGCTGTACTGCAAGATACCGCTGTTAAGTTAATGAAAAGCGCGCTTAAAACGATTGATTTGAACTTCATGTACTCATCCTTGTAAGTTAAATAAAACATGCAAAGTAAACAATAACTGACCTTAGCAAGTCAATATTTATGTATCGAAAAATAATAATTGATTACTGTATAGTTTCATTTAACAGGCTGGATCATGGCAATTATCGTTAATCTTGACGTTATGATGGCAAAAAGAAAGGTTCGTTCAAAAGAACTCGCTGAAGTCATTGGAATCACAGAACAGAATCTTTCTATTTTAAAAACGGGAAAAGCTAAAGCAATTCGCGTATCAACTTTAGATGCGATTTGTCGATATCTTCATTGTCAACCAAGCGATACTCTTGAGTTTGTTGATGAAAAAATAATTATAGAATAATGAAATCAGCCACGTTATTCAGCCAACTTTCATTAGTTATCTCCCAAAAAATATTTCATTTGGGGTTGCGTACTTTAATGTTTTTCTCGGTCTATTATTCAGCTTATCCATAATTATGACAAAATCGTCATCGTTGATATCACTAAAATCAGCGCCTTTCTTTAAGTACTGACGAACTAAGCCATTTGTATTTTCATTTAAGCCACGCTCCCAAGAGGCGTATGGATGCGCAAAATAAAAAAAAGTTGCGGTTGTCAGTTGAATTCACGCACGTATTGTCGCAGCTGCAACAAAATTTGCTGTTCTTTTTTAAACTTTTTCAGGCTACCCTTTACCGAGCACGACGTCTGAGTTGCTGCCTTGGATGCTGAATAATGCCGTCAGAGTAGTAAAGCACTTGTATGCGTGGGTCAAGCTGATGTGCTGATAAATCGTCTGCTGTCATTTGCTTCACTTTCATACGTAAACCGTTGCAATGATTAGGCTTCACTTTTAGGGCATCGCCTGCATAAGCTGGGTGACTACCGGGTGGCACAAAACCATAAACTCCTTGTGCATTATGATTACGTATTTGACCGGCGAATATCTCCGTCTGAAATTTCTTTTTATGCCTTGGGATATTGGAGCTCACACCTCGCAATTGTTCATTCAACTCTGCTTCACTATACATAAAGTAATGCCCAGGCTGCGACATCTTGATATATTTGATATCTCTTACGCCTTGAATATAGCGGTCGAGCTCCAATTTAACAGTTCGTCAGAAGTGTATGCATCTTCAGCAACTATATCGTCCTTTGTTTCTACAGGATTTTTTGTAGTCAACGACGCGAATTTTCTATATCGCCGTTGCGACTCCTTACCCACTTGCGGTTGTTGATCTGCAGGTTGATATTCTGAATAATTTTTATTGGGCAGAAGCAGGCTCTGATTTAATAATTCAGATTGAATTTGCTGCTCATACCGAGATATATCCGCATACCCAAACGAGAAGCGTAAATATTTTTGATGATAATAAACAAAAGCACTTATAATAATCCCAATCATCGATAGAGCCGGAACCGAATTAATTCTTTCACTTGCATCATCTTCAGCTAGTTGAACCCTCCTAAATGCAGCCAGCAATATAACAATTATCATAAACGTATAGAACTTCAGCATATAGTTGGTACGATCTTGATGATTGAAATAAGCGCGTGAGTTATTTGCTTGTTTTAATAAATTTTGGATATGTTTATCCACATGACTCGTAATAATTTTATTCACACGGTCGATGTCACATGGGGGCAATTCATCTTCATCTACCAACTTAGTGAGTGCATTATTGATGTTGCTTTCTATTAGGTTAACATACTCGGCAGCTTTTGTTGCTTCGTCTTTGCTATTCCATCGGTTCTTCTTAATCATGGTTGTAACAAATATGGAAGCATCGGTGAATAAATTTCTTACATTCTGTGATACCCATTTCCCAAGCGTCTCTTGGATATAATTTTTAGCCACAGCCCTACCAGGCATGGGCATTGATCTTACACGGATTTGCATAGCAGCTCTCACTCGTTATTTGCAAATATGATAATTGAAGTGGTTAAAAATTCAAAGTTAAACGATCTTTTTCCGATAAATGTATATATTTTGACTTCATTCCCTTAGCTCAATATATTGATTATTTTCCTTTAATATCAAAAGAAATCACGTGCATCGTAGATTCCACTAAAATAAAAAATTGATAATTGAAATCAAAGTCCAAAAGCTGCTAACCCTCGTGGTCTTTGTTCTTCTAAATCTTCCAGCGATGTTTTCATTAATGGAATTGTCTTAACAAAATCTAATTCATCTTTAGTAAGAACATCCGGGCCTTCTTGTATTACTTTGTTAAGTATTGCAAGACGCTCTAAAAGAGTGTTTATAGCATCTATTCCTTCTGGAGAAGTAAACGTTAAACGGTATTCAAGGTTTAAGCTTCTATCTGCCCAAGCTTTTTCTCTTACATTTCCTAAAAGATTTTGTGGATTTTTAGCCCATGAGCCAAGCGAAGGACACCACTCATGACGATGCCGACGATTAAAGTTTTCAGCGTAATCATCGAAACAAGCTTTTGCATTTTTTCTAACTTGATTAAAAATATCTTTTTCATCTTCTAGCGATTTTTTCATTAACGGAATTGTGTTAAGAAAATCCAATTCATCTTTAGTAAGAACATCCGAGCCTTCTTGTATTACTTTGTTAAGTATTGCAAGACGGTCTAAAAGAGTGTTTATAGCATCTATTCCTTCTGGAGAAGTAAACGTTAAACGGTATTCAAGATTTAAGCTTCTATCTGCCCAAGCTTTTTCTCTTACATTTCCTAAAAGATTTTGTGGATTTTTAGCCCATGAGCCAAGCGAAGGACACCACTCATGACGATGCCGACGATTAAAGTTTTCGACGTAATCATCGAAACAAGCTTTTGCATTTTTTCTAACTTGATTAAAAATATCTTTTTCATCTATTGTTTTTGCAGATTTAAATAATCTTGCATCCATAACTTTAACTTATCCTTTAATACCAAATTTGAATTGTATCTTTTACCGTGCATCATAAGTCAATAAGATAAAATATTCAAGATTTAACATTGTTGTTACCCCAAGCTTAAATTTAAATTCATTTAATTTTTAAAAAATATCACCAAGGTTACGCAAGAGGATATAAATTTAAAGGAATAATCTTTGCGTAATGAGTGAAATCCTTGTCTGTTGTGAAAATAGACATTTTATGGCGTGATGCAATTGCGCATATCAAAAAATCTGTGTTTGAGCCTTGTATTCCTTTGCTACGACATTGATTACAAAACATTGCTGCTGATTCATGATCGGCGCTTGAAATAACCCAATCTGGAAATGCAGATAAGTAATTTTTGAGCGTATTGAAGTGTTGTATTGAAGCAATGCCCGAAAGAATTTCTTGCCGTATTGGACCAAGCAGTTGTGCTCTAGATTCATTAATTAATTCACGTAAACGCATTACCGTCGCGTCTTCATTGCTTGATTTGCGACGACGCAATGCTAAAGACCAAACACAAGTATCCACGATGACGTTCATGATTTATCACGCGAGCGTTGTTTTTTATAATTGTATTTTGCATCAAAATCAATTGTTCCAAATAATTCTAATAATTGTAATTGCTTATGATGCTGGATATATTCCTCCAAGGCAGCTGTCACGGCTGCTTTTTTTGTAGCATGCCCGCCGACTTTAACCGCCTCTTTAATTAAAGCATCACTGATTGCAAGATTTGTAGCCATACTAAACACCTCCTACACATATTATCACACATTGCAATGTGTGGAATCAAGTAGCGCGTGGGATTAGGTCTTGATACATGAGGACTTCAGGGAAAACATGTCAATTTAGGTATGCAGCTGTAACCAACAAACTTTGCTTTACTATTATCATTCGGCAGTTGAAAATCGAATACACTTACGCCCCACATTTTTTTACCTTGATAAGTGCGTCCATCGCTAGAACCAAACATGAGCGGTTGTTTATTTTTATTTTTTCCTAAGTAAATCATGACATGAGTCACCCCTGATTCACTTGGTGTGGCAGCATATGTGCCTGTCCAAAATAGTAAATCACCTGGTTTCAAATGTGAGAATTGTACTGAGTTAAATTCTTGTTCTGTTACAGGATATAATTTCCCTTTTTCTTTGGCCCAAGAAAACATTTCCTCTGCCGATCTTGGGACGTCCTCTACATGAGCCGTTTTTAAAAGATAATAAATTGTGCCAGAGCAATCCATGCCATTATTTTTTGGATCAGATGAACCATAAAGATAAGTTAATTTTTTTTCAGAAAGCGATGTTGCTATAGAAATAAGGTTTTTCACATTCTCAGAGTAAGTGGAATAGTCTATTAGTTCAGTCACTGGAATGGGTGCTGTGACTGCAGGCGGTAAATTACGGTCTGCGTGCGCATAATTCATTATAAAAAAAAGCAAGCTTAAACATAGGATGCGGAACGAAACATTTATGGTCATGATTTATCACTCAAGCGTTGTTTTTTATATTGATTATCACATCTTACAGTTAGTAGGGCGTTGTTGCATAAATCAAAACTTGCACAAAAAAATCGTCGTTGCGAGGCCGCTTTTCAGGCCGAAGCAATCCAGTTCCTGAACAATGCATAAAAAACTGGATTGCTTCGTCGCAAAAAGCGCTCCTCGCAACGACGAATCTTGATTTATGCAACAACGCCAGTTAGTAGACTAAATTAGCTAATTTGTGATAACCAGGTTTCTAAAACCACCGTATTCCCCATACTATCTAACAAAGTAACGCCATCATCAGCGACTCCCCTCCCATTTCTAATCTGCATACTTACATGATTAATTTGATAAGTATAAAGAGACTTTTCAGCTGTCAAATTAATTTCTGTTGGGACTGTTTCATTATTGAGATAAAGAAAAATCTTATTATTGTCTTTGCTAGGCAACCACGGGTTCGTCACCACTTTCAAATGACCTTTTGTACCATAAATATCAAATTGCCAATACATTTCGATGTCATCTGCAGTGGAAACAACTGCTATTGAATCATCTGCGAATTTTAAAATAACACTCGCTTGATTATCACCATTAGTTTCTTTATTCACTCTTCCCATGCCACGAATTTCGATCGGTTCCGCATTCGCAAGCAACCTGATCAATGAAATAGGATAACAACCTAAGTTACGAATACTGCCACTTGCGGTTGGGTTAGCAATTTCAGTTATCTGCGCTGTATAAGTCGCATTATATAATTTGATATCGCCAATAATTTTACTTTGAATAAGTTCGCGTAATTTTTTGGTAAATGGATGACAGCGATACATTAACGCTTCCATGCAAAATACATTCGATTTTTCCACTGCAGAGATAACTTGCTTAGCTTCTTCTATGCTCGTCACAAATGGTTTTTCACTGAGAATATGTTTTCCTGCTTCTGCACAACGAATCATCCATTCGCCATGCAAATGGTTTGGTAAACCGATGTAGACAGCATCTATTTCACTATCTTCCAGTAACGATTGATAATTAGTATACGATTTCGGAATAGAAAATTTATCGGCGAATGTTTTAGCTGTCGCTGCTGTGCGGCTACCAATCGCAATCAATTCACTAGTTTGTGACTCTTGAATCGCATTCGCCATCACGTTAGAAATAAAACTGGTACCTAGGATTCCCCACTTTACTGTTTTATGTTGCATAGCTATGTGTCTTCCTCTCGCCTCAAATTGATTATTTTATAATCATAACTTGAAAATAAAATACTTTTTTGTTCGTTAGTTTATTCTGAAAACCCCTCGAAAAAAATTGTCGCAAATTTGTGCTAAACTGTAGTTATAAAAGGAAAACATAATAAGGACAACCGAAAGGGGGTCTATATGTATAAATTAAAGTTCCTGCTTCCAATGTTGCTATTACCTTGCTTAATCTCAACTGCACACGCTTGGGATAAAGGCATTTATTTAACCCAATATATGCTAGAAAATCCGGTTAAATTGGATTATTTAATTCGTGAAGCTAAAGCAACAGGCATTAACACTTTTGTTATCGATCATGATTACTACAGTTCGCATTATGCCCCGGCTATTGCAAAAGTCAAAGCGGCGGGCATCAAAAATATTACTCGCATTGTCGTATTTTCTGATGGCGGCAATCGGCAGCAAATTCATTCACAAGCGCATTGGGAAGAAAAGTTAAAACTCGTCAATGAGGCAATCAAAGCGGGTTCGGATGGTGTGCAACTCGATTACATTCGTTATAGCTCCAAAGAACCTGCAAACCCACAACATGCCCAGGACGTTTATCAAATTATTAAATGGTATAAAGCTAAAATCGGTGCTCAAAATATACCTATGGAAATCGATATATTTGGTGAAGTCAGTTACTACCCTTCACTTCATATCGGTCAAGACATTAAATTATTTGCTGACAGCGTTGATGGCGTTAATCCTATGGTTTATCCATCGCATTTTTGGCCTTATCAAAAATACTCTGCTGAACCCTATAAAACGATTAACAACTCGCTGAACGCCTTGGCAGCACAATTTCATGGAACCCCGCCATTCAAAATTCATGCGTTCATTGAAGCAGCTAATTATCACTATGTTAAGAAAACATCGAATACCGAAAAACAACGATATTTATTGCAAGAAATTCGTGCAGTGGAAGATGCTAAAGGCGTATCTGGCTGGTACGTATGGAGCGCGAACAATGTATATGACAACTTGTTTCAAGTACTAAAAAATAATAAGACAAGACCCGCTGATTTTTCTGCAACAAAAACAGCAAAAAAATGAGACTGATATTTATAATTGATCAATATTAAGTCAAATGTTTAGTAATATTTTTGCGCAAACAACGTGCTAACCCCTTAATTTCATGTATGATATGAGGTACTGCCCTCATGACAGTGCATAGGATGTGCAGGGGTACCCTCATAAACCATTGGAGATACGATGTTATGAAGAAAATTTTAGCGTACACGGTTCTTTTTGCAGCTTCAGCTGGATTAGTCACGGGTTGTTCCACGAACACACAAAGTCAAAACACAGGAGTAGGCGCTGTCGGTGGTGCTGTTGTCGGCGGTGTTGCTGCTGGTGTCCTTGGTGGTAATCCGGTTGCTGTTGGCGTCAGCGCAATCGCTGGTGCGTTAATCGGTGGATATATTGGACATTCTATGGATCATAGCGATGTATCTAATATGAACAACGCTATGAACAACAACGCAACCAACATGCCAAGCACTTGGACAAATCCAAAGACTGGAGTCACCTATCACCTCACTCCAACCAGCGATATGATGACATATAAAGGCAATAATTCTTGCCGCAAATATGTTGCTACAGCCACCATGCAAGGTGAAAAACATAAAACCAAGCATGGTATCGCATGCCGTCAATCCGATGGTTCTTGGATGATGATGAAAAGATAGTTTTAACTTTTTAGAAAGTTAAAAACAGCACTTCGGTGCTGTTTTTTTTAGATCAGAATCGGCATCATTAATGCAAACATGGAATAAGAACCAAACAACATTATTTCATCCTTTATTTTTATCGACAGGAAAAATGACTTTTATGTCTGGCTCATGAGACGCATTTTTCAATTCATCAAATAATAGCTGAAATTCTCGCTCAGTTTGTCTTGTTGAATTTTTCAAATCTGCTACGCAATGATGTAATTCATCATTAAATTTCATTGCTGCAGTTGACAATTTAACATAGCCAAATGTAGCAGCTGCCCCGTGTAAGTTATGCAAGCATCGGTGCAATTTTTGTAAATCATCTTTATTCCACTTCGAAACTAGCGAAGATAATAATAACTTAATTTCAGCTATTTTAGCGGGCAATTCGGCTGTATAAGCAGCTAGAATTGCTGCAAACTCATCTTCCTCTTTGCTCATTATATCTTCTCCAGATTGCACGCAATGTGTCAGCTAACATAGTCACATTAAATGGTTTAGAAATAACATCAAATGCGCCAATTGCTTTGTAAGACTCAATTTCACTGGCTTGAGATTTTGCAGTCATAAATACTACTGGAGTTTCAGCAAGTGCAGGCATTTTTTTTAAAATTTTAAATGTTTCGACACCATCTAAACTGGGCATCATGACATCCATTAAAATAATATCGGGAGAAAATATACCGGCTTCATTTATTGCTTCATGTCCTGACTCGCAACATTTGATGATAAAACCAGCTTGTTTTTCCAAAGTAAATTTTACAATAAAGCGGATATCAGCTTCATCTTCAACTAACAATATTTTATTTAACGGTGCTTCCACCATGATTTCCCCTATTTTAATAAAGGTAGGTCGAAATAAAATGTTGTACCAAATTTTGGATTTGATTTAAATCCAATCATACCGCCTAATTTTTCAATGATTGCTTTACTAATGCTTAGTCCTAGCCCTGTTCCACCTTTTGTACGAATCGCTGAAGAATCAGCTTGCGCAAACTTTTGGAACACTTTGGGTTTGAAACTTTCAGAAATTCCACATCCTCTGTCTAATACTGAGACTCTTACCACAGAATCATGCTTGACCACATCAACAATTACTTCCGCACCCGCAGTTGAAAACTTGATTGCATTTGAAAGTAAATTAGCCATTACTTGCTGTAATTTATCAGGATCACCATTAACTCTAGCTTCAACAAAAACTTTTCGTAAAACAAGCTTCACATTAAATTTATCAGCATAGGTTTGATTTACAAAAATTGCATCCTTAACAACATCTGCAATATTGATAGGGTGCATATCAAACATCATTTTTCCTGACTCAATTTTATCAATATCTAAGATGTCATTAATTAAACGTATCAATCTTGCACTATTATTTTTTGCAATATCAAATAAGGCATTAACATCTTCATTTGCGGACTCTTTATAAATGCCATATAACAAATCTAAAGATCCTTGAATAGAGGTGAGTGGTGTTTTTAATTCGTGACTCACAACTGAAATAAATTCATTTTTAATGATATCAGCCTTCTTTTGCTCGGTGATGTCTCTCGCTATTCCAACATAACCTATAGTTTTATGATGTGAATCACGCAATGCTGATACACTTAAAAAAACTGGCACTCTACTACCATCTTTACGGATATAGGTCCACTCTCCTTCGTCGACATCTTGAAATGGTAAATTAGCAACAAATACTTCGAAACTCGGTTGAATGGGTCTTCTTAGTAATTTGGTTAATGTTTCCGCTCTATTTTTTATTTCATCAAGATCATGAATAATGACTGGCGTCACCTTTCCTACTACTTCATTTGCCTCATATCCCAGCATATTTTCGGCTGCGGGGTTAAAAACCTGAATAATTCCGTTCAAATCAACTGAAATAATTGCATGACTGCTACCATTCATAATGGCAGTCAATTTATTATTAAGCAAAGTCAACTCGGACTCTTGTTGCTTTTGTTTCGATATGTCTCTCGTCGAGCTACAAATAGCAACAACTTTACCACGCGTATCTTTAATCGGAAAAAAAGTAATTAGGACTGAAATCAATTTTCCATTTTTATGTTTTCGTTTTGTTTCGACATTAGTAATAACGTTACCATTTTGCACTGATCTCATGATGAATGGAATTTCATTTTTTTCATCATCAGGCACAATCAAATAGATGGAATGACCAATCGCCTCTTCATGTTTGTAACCATAAAGTTTTTCAGCTGCGGGATTCCAGCTTATGATAGTACCCTCAAGTGTTTTACTAATTATGCAATCAGAAGATGAATTAACGATATTTGCTAAGCGTAATAAATCTTCTTCATTACGTTTTTTTTGCTCAATCTCTTTCTTTTTATCAGTGATATCAATTGCAATACCTGCTATTGCAGTAATTTTGTTATTTTCATCTAGAACAGGAAATTTGACAGATAAGGAGGTTCGTTCTTCATTATCAATAATTAATTTTTCTTCAACTAACATAGACTTTCTTTCTTGAATAACTTTTTCATCATTCAAAATAAATTCTTTAGCATAAATTTCTGGATATATTTCTAAGTCAGTTTTTCCAAGAATATCTTTAGAATTGATATTGATAATAGTTCCATATGCTTTATTCACTAATATGTACTTTCCTTGCGTATCTTTTACAAAAAATGCACTCGCCATGTTGTCCATAATGGACTGAAGAAATAATTGTTCTCTCCATCGGATAGTATCAAGTTTATTGATTTTGGCAGCAGAATAAATTGTAAATAATATCAGCAAAGTAATCGTTGTAAATACTAACAACGTAACACCGATTTCAAATGAATAGATTCCTGCCCACAAACCAATATTTCGAATATAAGCAATAACAATTGGAACAATAATGATAAATGGAATTAAACGACGAGTGAATACTCCACCGCCAGAGTTACTGAGGTAAAGCTTTACAAATCCATACGATGGATCTAAAAATAGTATTCCTATTCCCAAAAGAAAAAATAAACATGCGCCTTGAAGAGTCATATGAACGGCTTCATCAGTCGCGAAAGGTGGCTTTGTAAAACCACCTACACCCAATATGTAAGCCACTAGATCAAACAAAGCAATCAATATGATTGCAGCGGTAATAAGTTGACGAATAGCTGGCTTCTTGACACAAAAAGCAAAACAGACAAGTAAAAATAAACAATTGCTAAATAGTGACATTGGAAGCGGGTAGAATACTTTTGAAATCACCGTAATATTGAATGCGGGTAGCATAAGCAATGCAATTAGGGCTATTGTGAATATAAAGAAAATTAAAATATTTATAATCAATTGCGAAAATCTAGGACGATATGCTGAAACCAGTAAGATGATACTGCAAAACAAAAGATTTACATCACGGACAATATTTAATGTAGGAAATGGTTCATTGAAAATGACAAATAGTATCGACAATAATGAAACAGTGAATATGGCAAAGCCCGTGACCTTAGAGATCAAGTGATTTTTTGCAATCATTGATATATTTAATTTATCCATAGAATAATCAATCTAAATCAAGGTCATAGTAATAGTTTAACATTTAGCTTCGCACGCTTGATATCGAGCTTGGTTATTTTTTTCTCTTAGCACACAAAAATCCAGGGGAAATATGTTATTAATTGAACACTATTAACGAAAGAGAGTTTTATTAGCCCAGCGAAAAAAGTGAGATATTACCTCATATAAGTATTTTATCGCATTGATTATTATGATCTATTTTTCAATTTTCTAACCATCTTTAAAATCCGTCGTATAATAGAACTTAGACAAATAAGAAAAGGAGTGAGTATTATGCGCGGTAACCAATTGTGGAAAATATTTTTACTCTTCATGTTTGCCCTGTTAACGAGTTGCGCCACGACAGGCGAACAATCCTCGAGAATGAGTGACAATGACAACCCCAACACGGATTTACCGCTCTATCATGGACAAGCACCCTATTCTCTTTCCTACAATGAAGAAAGATTCAAACAACGTCTCCCACAAGACATTGGTGAAGGTGGAAAAACAATTTTAGTAGACCCGAACGCTTTTGCTTGGGGTGCATATGAAGATGGCAAATTGGTTCGTGCTGGCATTGCAACCGCTGGTGCGGAATATTGCCCGGATGAAGGACGCCCATGCAAAACACATTCGGGTACCTACCGAATTTACAAGATTGGTGGTGAAGGATGCGTTTCAAGAACCTATCCAATCGGTAAAGGTGGTGCATTGATGCCATATTGCATGTTCTTTAGAGATGGCGAATCACTGCATGGATCACCTGATCAAATGATGGCGGAAGCCAATATCAGTCACGGCTGTGTTCACATGCGCATTCCAGATGCGGAATGGTTAAGCAGCAATTTCGCTAGCATTGGAACAAAAGTAGTGATACGTCCGTACTAAACCACATTCTGTCATGCCAGCGCGCTTTTAGCTGGCATCCAGAAATTTAAAATGATGCGGAATTTAAGTAGAAAACTGGATGCCAGCTAAAAGCGCGCTGGCATGACAAATTTTCTTAACCGGAATTCGCGTTATTAATATCAACACCAGCCTGAAAATCTACTACGCTCAAACATGGAATTTTCAGCCATTTTTTTAAAGTAGCAATAATCGCAGTTGTTTCACGCTCTTTCTCAGATTGAAAACAATTTGCAATCCAACCAACCAGTGGCGCCCTGCTATTTTGAATTGCGTGGTAAGTTAAGAGCGCGTGATTTAGGCAGCCCAAGCGAATTCCCACCACTAAAATGACTTGTAATTCGCTCTGAATAACATAATCTGCCATTGTTTCATCTGCATTCAAAGGGACGAACCAGCCACCCACTCCTTCGATGATATGAACATCTGCACAAGTTGTCAGTGCAAATTGGGTTTTTTGAATAATATTTTTAACCGATAAATCTGTAGCAGTTTGTAATGCGGCAATATTCGGAGCAATCGGACGTTCAAATGCAAATGGATTGACCTGCGGATAATCCAAATAAATTGAAGAAACCTGCTGCAATGATAATGCATCCTCATTAACAAGCGAATTACCCTGCAATTTGCATCCTGATGAAACAGGTTTGATGCCTATAGTCGAATATCCTAATGCATTAAAAGATTTGATTAAGCTAGTGCTGATATAGGTTTTTCCAACACCTGTATCAGTACCTGTAATGAAAAATTTATTATTTCCGCGCGATAAAATAGCCGACATGATATGTCAATGACCTTATGTTAGTTTGAAGAAGAAATGATTTTCCATGGAGTGAATTGATAGGTCGATCCACGAGATAGTTCGCGCCAATAGATTTAATTGTATTTAATGCACTCTTTGTTGAGTCATAATGTGTTTGTATAACATCAGTACGCTTGAATAATAAATCAAATTGAGATTGATAAAGTAAATTAATAATTTCTTCTAGTTGATAAAAGTGATTTACTGACATTGAATTCAATTCATTGAATGTGCCGAATAATGGTATTGAAAATGCAAGCACACCATTTGAATGTAAATTTTCATAGATTATTTTTAATGTGTGTAATAGATCGCAGCTCCATTGCAATGACATATTGGAAAATGCCAAATTGAATTTTTTATCATGGATAAAATCAAAATCATTTTCTATCACATCGACAGAATAGTGACTTAACCTCTTATTTGCCTTAACAAGCAGCTGATCAGCAAAGTCAATCGCGTGAAATTGTTGATAATTGATTTGCAATGCAAGCAATTCTGTGACGACTCCACTACCACAACCAAGATCAATGATATGCTGATAATAGGAGCCAATTTTAGATAAACGTTGAATTAATTCAACACCAATCGTTTTCTGAATATGACAAAAATCATCATACGTATCAGCTGCTTTATTGAATGCCCGACGAATTCCTTGCTTTGTTTGATTCAACATAACAATCCTGATAATTCATCCAGTAATTTATCAATGTCATTTTGATGGTGATCAGAAGTCAATGAGATTCTCAGACAAGCTTCACCATTAGGAACTGTTGGCATACGAATGCATGAAATCAAAAAACCCGCGTGTTTCATGGCTGCAGCAATAGACAATGCTAATTTATTATCACCGACCCTGATAGATTTAATTGGTGTCAATTCTGTAGAAATTAAATTAATACCTTTTTCATCTGCATATTGATTGAAATAATCGCACAAACTCATCAGCTTCTCTCTGCGCCACGTTTCACTTTGTAGTACGTGTAATGCGGTTAACGATGCAGCAGCAATAGCCGGGGGTAAAGCTGTTGTATAGCCATAACTACGTGAGAATTGTAGAATATGTTCAATCACATCATGCTCACCAGAAACGATAGCACCCATACTACCGAATGATTTACCCAATGGAGTAATGAGACAAGTGATGTCTGAAGCCTTTAAATTGAAATGTTCAATAATTCCGCGTCCATTTTTTCCCAATATGCCTACCGCATGAGCATCATCAACAATCAAATTTATCGCCTGTTTTTTTGCTAGCAATGCAATTTGATTAAGTGGCGTTATGTTTCCTTTCATTCCAAAGATACTTTCGGTGACAATTAAACAATTATTCATTTGTTGTTTGAGACACAATTCAAGATGATTTAAGTCATTGTGCCGATAGCGAATCAATTTGGCACGAGATAACTGCATTCCATCCAGAAGAGATGCGTGACATAATTTATCAGCAACAAAATGACTATGCCGCTCGGCTAATGCTGTCATCACGCCCAAATTGGCTGCATAGCCTGAGTTAAACAAAATTGCACGCTCGCGCTGTAAAAATTCCGCCATTTTTTCTTCAAGCAATTTGTGAGGAGAATAATAACCTGAGATGAGTGCGGACGAAGAACTACCAACACCATAGGTATTTACAGCATCAACAAATGCTTTTTTGACGCTTGGATGTGTGGAAAGACTAAGATAATCATTACTACTGAAATTAATAAAGGAATTATTGCCGACAATTACAGTATTTGCATTTCGGTTCTTTATGGAAAACCGCTCACGCATCAAGTTACGATTTTGTCTATCACGAATTCTCTCATGGATTATTTCAGTCAGCATACTGCGATTTCAGCGGTTAATTTCTTTGTCTCAATGCCAAGTTTTTTTAACAATTCTAAATCTTCATTTTTATCACGATTGGGAGTTACCAGTAATTTTTCTCCAAAATGAATTGAATTTGCACCGGCAAAAAAACAAAGTGCTTGCATTTCTTCAGACATTGTCATGCGCCCCGCTGAAAGTCGTACCATAGAAGTTGGCATCATCACACGAGCAACAGCAACGGTACGAATAAATTCAAAATTGTCCATTTGATTTGTCATTTCCAATGGAGTTCCCTTAATCGGAATAAGCCTATTTATTGGCACACTTTCAGGTGGAATAGGCAAATTTGCTAATTGAATAAGTAAATTCATTCGATCAATTCGTGATTCACCCATACCGATGATGCCACCACAGCAAACTTTAATATTGGCTTGCCGGAGATTGCGCAATGTATCAAGACGTTCTTGGTAAGTTCGCGTCGAAATAATTTTTTTGTAATACTCAGGTGATGTATCTAAATTATGATTATAATAATTTAATTCTGCTGCTTTTAAATCTTTTGCTTGCTGTTCAGTTAACATCCCTAATGTTACACAGGTTTCTAAACCCATGTTTTTGACTGCTTTAATCATATTTAATATATGTGGCCAATCTTTTTCAGGTGGATTACGCCACGCAGCACCCATGCAAAATCTTGTGGCACCCTGTTCTTTTGCGCGTTTTGCAGCATTTATTACTTCGCTAATACTCAATAACTTTTCTTTTTGTAGACCGGTATCATAATGACCGCTTTGAGGACAATATGAGCAATTCTCAGGGCAAGCACCTGTTTTAACATTTAGTAAGGTGCAAAGTTCAACTTCATTAGCATTAAAGTTTTTTCGGTGGATTTTGTGAGATTTAAAAATAAGTTCGAAGAGTGGTAACTCATATAGTTTTGATACAGCTGTGACTTTCCATAATTTTTTATTCATTTGCTATTAATCTCTAATGCTAAAGTTGTTGCTTTGTCGCAAGAATATATGGTAGTTTTTTTTATTAGTCAACCTAGTTTTGATTGTTGGTATACAAGATGGATAAAATGATAGAGCGTGATTTGCAGCATATTTGGCACCCCTGTTCCCAAATGAAAGACTATGAACAATTTCAACCATTAATTGTCGAAAGTGCGCACGGCAACTATATTAACTTGGCAGATGGCAAAAAAGTTATTGATGCAATTTCAAGCTGGTGGTGCAAAACCCTTGGTCATGGTCATCCTCGTTTGAAACAAGCACTAAAAATTCAGTTAGAAAAGTTTGAACATGTACTATTTGTAAATACAACAAATGAGACGATTGTTCATCTATCTGAAAAGTTAGCTCAATTAACTAGTCACTTAAATAAAGTATTTTATGCGGGTGATGGCTCTTGTGCCGTTGAAATTGCGATGAAAATGAGTTTACATGCCAGGCAAATTCAAGGTGAATTTAAGCGAACAAAGTTTATTGCACTAGAAAATGGTTATCATGGCGAAACTGCAGGCGCCCTCAGCGTCAGTGATTTGGGTTTGTATCGAGATCCATATAAAGCAATCTTATTCGATACACATTTAATTTCATCAATACCTTATGTGAATTCCACCTCAGACCCTCTTTGGAATGATTGCTCATCTTATTGGGAAAAAACCGAAGAAAAACTCACTCCTTATGCTGAAACTGCTACCGCACTGATTCTTGAGCCAATCTTGCAAGGCGCAGGCGGAATGAAAATTTACAGTCAGGATTTTTTGAAACGATTAAAAGCCTGGACAGTGAATCATAATATTCATTTAATTGCTGATGAAATCATGACAGGTATCGGACGAACAGGAAAAATGCTTGCCTGTGAGCACGCCAGCATTGAACCTGATTTTGTTTGTTTATCCAAAGGATTAACTTCTGGTTGGCTACCATTTAGTGCGGTTCTAACTAGTGAACAGATTTATCAGTTATTTTACGACGATTACAGCACAGGAAAATCATTTTTACATTCACATACATTTTGTGGGAATCCTTTAGCTGCAAGTGTTGCGTTGGAAGTTTTAAACATTATGGCAGAAGAAAACTTATGTCAACGAGCAACTTATTTAGAAAAAATCATGTTGGATGCGATGTGTGATATCGCAGAATATACCGGAAAACTGACAAATATACGCGGAATTGGCGCTGTTGTTGCTGCCGATTTAATCTGTGATTCAAATAGAAGATTGGGATTTGAAATATATCAAAAAGCAACCGCACTTGGTGCATTATTGCGACCGTTGGGAAATACAATTTATTGGTTGTTACCATTGACGACACAAATTGATGTGATCGATGAACTGAAAGATATAACGCAAAATGCGATTTTGGCATGTAATTAGCACTTATCTAATGTGTTTCTTTTCCAATATTCATCAATTCCCGATTCAGCGAAAAACTCAACACTGTACGAATTAACACAATACTCGCCAAAATACCCACCGCATAATAATCAGGCGTTGTCGTCGTACCAATTAAGTCGGCGGCCACAATAAATTCTAATCCCAGAATTAACGTGCGCCCCAGACTCAATCGTATATTATTAATTTTGTCACCTTCTGAAATAAGCTGCCCCGTAAATACATAATATACATATTGGGATAATGAAAGTAACACACCGAAGACGATAATTAAAATCCCGACAAATGAAACACTGCGTTGAATGATGACGAGTATAGAATGAAAATCCATAGCGATAACTTCCTTGTAATCAATTTACATAGTCTATCAGATTTGTGA
>Ga0207089_1025_pt1 | contig 41190 bp, 47 predicted proteins | sample Alteio_BWMinHeat_49_FD_153571 | JGI IMG/M metagenome (GOLD analysis project Ga0207089, IMG submission 153571) | Enriched cells from forest soil in Barre Woods Harvard Forest LTER site, Petersham, Massachusetts, United States -... | ecosystem: Environmental > Terrestrial > Soil > Temperate forest >...
CTGTTTTTGGATCAAGTTTTTCCAATTCCTTTACATTGTGAACTAAATTATCGGTATATCCTGATGGGTGTAATCCTTTTGAAATATTTGGTCCACCATAACCAGCTTTGACAAGTGCAGGCCAGCCCTTCTTAGACTTTCTCTGATGATTGTCAATTCCCTTTGGTTTTCTCCAGTTTTCTGCCAACCTGAAGTATCTCCAACTCTCTTCTCTGACAAATTCAGGTCTGTGATCTGCTACTTTTTTTCTTAACTCTAACAGGTCTTTGTTGATCGGCATGTAGAAGAACCTGCTTGAATTTTAAAATAAATACGTTTCTGGAGGCAAAATACCTAATGAGAAGAGATAATAAGGAAATTAGAGGCGGATCGTTTTACCCAATGATTGAGGATCTCAAGGCAACTATCACTGGCAAATTTATTACACAGCTAAAGGAGCAGGGCATTACTACAAATAACATACACAGAAACCTACCAGTAAAATTACTTGTTGATATTATACTTGAAAAAAATGAGGGCATTCTTACATCCAACAGTTCTCTTTCTGTACGTACGGGAAAATACACTGGAAGATCTCCTGATGACCGCTATATCGTTGATGATTCTGAAACCCGTACTAATGTAGACTGGGGCAAAGTAAATCATACATTTCCTGAGGACAAATTTGACAAGCTCTATGAAAAAATGAAAAAACACATTGAAGGAAAAGAAATCTTTGTCTTTGATGGTTTTGTTGGAGCAGATCCTGATAACAGATTACCTATACGAGTCATAACTGATCATGCCTGGCAAAATCTTTTTGTCAGACAATTATTCATCAGACCGTCAGAAGCAGAGCTTGAATCACACAAACCAGAGTTTACTTTACTTGCGTTAAATGATTTTAAAGCTATTCCAGAAGTTGATGGAACCAGAAGTGATGCCTTTATCATACTAAATTACACAAAAAAAATTGTACTAATTGGAGCAACTTGTTATGCGGGAGAAATAAAGAAGGCAATGTTTTCTGTAATGAACTACATACTTCCACCTAGAGGTGTCTTTCCAATGCACTGTTCTGCAAACATTGGAAAAAAAGGGGATGCTGCATTATTTTTTGGACTATCTGGTACTGGGAAAACAACACTTTCAGCAGATCCGAACAGAATGCTAGTTGGAGACGATGAACATGGATGGTCTGATAAAGGAATTTTTAATTTTGAAGGAGGATGTTATGCAAAATGTATCAATCTTAACAGAGAAGCAGAACCGCAAATTTGGGATGCCATCAAGTTTGGTTCAGTTTTAGAAAATGTTGTAGTTGACAAAAAAACATTGATACCAGACTTTAACGACGGAAGCTTGACTGAGAACACAAGAGCTGCATATCCTCTTGACTACATTCCTGGTGCCATAACTCCAAGCATTGGAGGAAATCCAAAAATAATTGTATTTTTAACAGCAGATGCGTTTGGTGTACTTCCACCTGTTGCAAGATTAACAAAAGAAGGAGCTATGTATCATTTCATGTCAGGATATACAAGTAAACTTGCAGGAACTGAACGTGGAATTACAGAACCCAAGGCAACATTTTCAGAATGTTTTGGAGCACCTTTCATGTCACGACACGCATCAGTATATGCAAAGATGCTTGGAGAAAAAATCACAAAACACAACACCAAAGTCTATCTTATAAACACGGGATGGTCTGGAGGACCATACGGCATAGGCAAGAGGATGAACATCAAACACACAAGGATGATGGTTACAGCTGCTCTTACTGGAACACTTGATATGGTAAAATATAGGCACGATGAGGTGTTCAACTTGGACGTGCCAGAGACATGCCCTGAAGTGCCTTCCGAAGTACTAAATCCAAGAAATACATGGGCAGAAAAAGAAGGATATGATAATTCTGCAAGAAAACTTGCGCAGATGTTTGTTGAGAACTTTAAGAAATTTGGAAATACTGCAAAAGAAATTCGTGATGCAGGTCCGCAGATCTAATTACGTCTTACCACTAGTACAACAATTACAGCAGTAATGATTACTCCCGAAATTATAATTATCTCTTTTATCGGAATTCCAAAAGACTCTAGAAATTCAATTCCTGTTTTCACTGTAGGTTTTTCAACAGTGATAATGTCATATGTATTATCAATACCATTAGGTGTGGTTATTTGAGCTTCAATCCAATACTCACCTGATTCATAGACTGAAAGTGATGAGGTTTGCTGTGGAACAAGTGATGTACTCTGGATTTGGTTAGTGTCTTTTTTAATTACAGAAATTTTTGCATAAGACCATCTATCTGGATAATCAAGGCCAAAAGTTAAGATCCCATCATTTTCACTTATGTTGATTGTGCCTTTAGTTACATGAACCATAACAGGTGTATGATATGTTGTTGTATCATCATTGATTGTAATCATCCCATAAAAATTACCAGTCATATTTTTTTGGCTTGAAATTTTTATGTTTAAAGAATTACTCTCAAGGTTAGATTCTAACTTTAAATCATTTTGATCAGAGACAAATTTTGTTTGAATATTTGGTAATATTCCTTGTATGGTTTGCAAATGTAGTGTTCTTGTTTGATACGGTTTTTCTAAAGAGAGATTGAAGACAAGACTATGTGGAATTATTATTAAATTAGCAGAAAATGCTTTTGTAAGATTTAGTCTTCCACTCCCAGTAACATCAACAGGTTCATCATTTCCATAAGCATCTGTAACAGGATCTGCTGTTGTAGAAAGAAGTGAAGCAACATCATCAGGCTTAAGATTTGGATCTTTTTGTAACAAAAGAGCCACTGCTCCTGTAACATGTGGTGCTGCAATACTAGTTCCACTTGTTAGGTTGTATGTTCCTCCTATATGGGTGGAATTTACAAACACACCAGGTGCTACAAGATCAGGCTTGATATAAAACGGTGAAACTGGACCGCGAGAACTAAATGGTGCAATAAAATCTGGATGGCTAAATACATCTAACTTTGCTATTGTTTCATTTTGAAGAGATTTTTTTAATGCAAGCCCGTCACTTTGTGACATTGATATGACTGGTATTGTTGGATTATTACTGGAAGTGGAATTGGATTGAAAAAGTTCCCCAAAAAATATTCCAGGTTCGTTGTTGTAAACTATGAGAGCTTGGGCACCACTTTGTACAGCATTACGTTCTTTTTCTGAAAAATAGATCTTCTCTCCTTTAATGTCACTACCTCTTTCTTCAAACAAGATGGAATTTTTGGTATCCACATTAGCAAGATCTCTAACCCTACCATATCCTCCAAAGACAATTTTTCCGGTAATTGGTTTTGATAATGGATTTGTGCCAAGCATTGGAAGTACTTGGTATTGGGTTTTGCCAATTTCTAGTGTTGAGACAATACTTTGTGTTATGTTATTGTATGTTGCACCAACTGTTATCACATCTGGATTTTTTCCTGGACTACCGATGGTACTATAATCTGGGCCGTTATTTCCAGCTGCTACAACAACCACGATCCCATTTTTTACAGCTTCACTAACAGCTTGATCAATCTCATCATTTGTCTTGTTTACACCTAAACTGATGTTGATTACATTGACCTTGTCTTCAATTGCGCGATGAATTGCTTTTACGATAAGATCTGATGATACCGATTCCCCGTTTGATGATACTTTGTATGAAAACAGCTTTGCTTTTGGTGCCACTCCCTTGAGATTTCCATCTGCAGCAATTATTCCAGCTACTTCGGTACCGTGTCCAGTAGTATCGATTGGTTTGTTGTCATTATCTACAAAATTGTATCCTCCGATAACCTTACCACTAGGACCAAAACCCAGAAGATCTGGATGGTCGTAATCTATTCCTGTATCTATTATACCAATTTTGATTCCGTGTCCTTCATATCCTTGTTCCCTTGGAATCCCAACGCCAATCAGTGATGTATTTTTTTCAAGATAAAATTCAATTTTTTGTTGATCCTTTATACCTGATAAAGTAAAGACGACACATAAAATTACTGAAAGTGAAAAAAATACAAATTTGTACTGTTTCAACAATTTTCATCAAATTTAGTTAGATAAAATGCATTTGCAACCAAAGCCATAAATTGCATGCACGCATCACTTCTTACATGGCAAAATATGAACTTCCAAAATTGCCTTATGCGTACGAAGCACTAGAACCTCATATTGATGCAAAGACGATGGAAATTCACTATTCAAAACATCATCAAGCATATACAAACGGTCTGAACACCGCTTTGGAAAGTCTTAGCTCAGAGTTGCAAAACATGGAACTAACAAAATTGCTCTCAAGCTTAGATAAAGTGCCGGAGAATGTTAGGGGTGCAGTTAATTTTCATGGCGGTGGATATGATAACCATACACTATTTTGGAATAACATGAAACCAAATGGTGGAGGAATTCCTGGTGGCAAGGTAGCTGATGCCATTAATTCAGTTTTTGGAAGCTTTGATGCATTCAAAGAAAAATTTTCCAAAGACACTGGTGCAATTCAAGGCAGTGGATGGGGCTGGCTAGCTTATAATCCGCAAAGCAAGAAAGTTGAATTTACAACAATGCCAAATCAAACTAGTCCTCGAACAAAAGGATTGATTCCTTTGTTAGGACTAGATGTATGGGAGCATGCCTACTATCTGAAATATCAGAATAAACGTCCAGACTACATCACCGCATGGTGGAACGTAGTAAACTGGAGCGAAGTAGAAAATAGACTTTCAAAAGTATAATCTCTTCTCTTTTTTTGTTTTAATCAGAGAATGCATTTATAGCCGGGAAAGAGAAATTTTTGCAAATGAGCGAAGAACAAGCCCAAGCATTGATGCAACAGATGCAGGCACTTGAAGCTTACATGTCGGATCTGTTGCAAAAAGAAGATGCCGTCATGAAACTTCTACACGAAGCAGTAGGCGCAATAGATTCTATGAAAGCATTAGGTGATACACAACTTGAAACTCTTGTACCAGTTGGAATGGGAGCGTATGTAAAAGCAACAATACAACCAAATGAAAAATTGATTGTAAGTATTGGAGCAGGAGCTTCACTTGAACATGATAAAAACTCTGCAATTAATTATGTTGAAGAAAGGATAAAGGAATTGGAGATTGTACTACAGCAATTATCTACACAAAAACATGAAGTTGCAGCAAGACTTGAGCAGGGGCAGCAACAAATGAATCGTATATTACAAGCAAGCCAAAGTAAGCAGTAAGGCAAAATATCATGTTTGAAAAACTAAGGAATGCTTTTTCTTCTGCGGCAAAGAGCTTTGGGCAGAAAGAACTCAAGGAAAAAGATATTGACGCAGTTCTTTTTGAGCTTGAAGTTGCATTGCTAGAATCTGATGTTGCAACAGAAGTAATTGATTCACTAAAAAGTGATTTAAAACAGAAACTAATTGGTGCTACTGTAGAAAAAGAACAGATAGCAAACATTGTAAAACAAAACTTGCGAGCACACATCTCAAACATGTTTGACTCTGCAGGAAAAGTTGACATCATATCCAACATTGAAAAGAAAAAAAGTATAGGCGAACCATATATCATATCATTTATGGGAATTAACGGAACAGGAAAAACAACAACAGTGGCAAAGGTTGCATATCTTTTGCGAGAAAACAAATTTTCTGTTGTAATAGCAGCTGCTGATACATATCGAGCAGGAGCAATAGAACAGATAACTGAACATGCAAAGCGACTTAATCTAAAAATCATAGCACAAAACTACGGATCTGATCCCGCTGCAGTTTGCCGCGACGCGGTACTTTATGCCAAATCACACAAGATTGACTGTATCCTAATTGATACTGCTGGAAGAATGCAGACAAGCAAGAATCTCATGGACCAGATATCAAAAATCAACAAAGTGGTAAATCCCGATTTGAAAATATTTGTTGGTGATTCTCTTGCTGGCAATGATACAATAAACCAAGCACGAGAATTTTACCAATACACAAAGTTTGAAGGCTCTATACTAACAAAAAGTGATGCTGATGCGCGGGGAGGTGCAGCAATATCAATAGTAAAGGTTACATCGACTCCAATTTTGTATCTTGGATTAGGACAAGAGTACAAAGACTTGAAACTCTTTGACAAGGATTCTTTTTTGGAATCACTGTTTGGTGCAGAAGAAATTTCGATTCCACAATCTGAAATCAAAATGTCACAAACTCTTATACCTGTACAACAAGAAAATACTAAAAAGCCAGAAAAAATCGGAGAAAAAATTGAACCGCAAGTTAAACCGAACGAAATTTCAAAACCAGTAGAAAAAGAACAATCAAAATCAGCACCACAACCTGAAACAAAACCTAAATCCGAAATTAAACAAGAGAAAATTCATGTCGAAGATGAGGATGATCCTTTTGCTGGAATTACTACAAAAGACATAGAAAAATATTCTGATCTATATGATGTACCGCCGCCTGAAAATGATAAAGACGCAAAAGACTTGGCAGCTAAAATCAAAAAATGGATCTCACAGGGAAGACCAAAACCAGATGAATCAGCAAAAGAACAAGTAATAGATAAAGAAATAGAAGAAGAAACGATGGAACAAGAAGATGTAAAACCTAAAAAGAGTCGTTCCTTATTTGGATGGGGAAAGAAATGAAATTAAAAACTAAAGACCTCTTAACATTAAATGAACTTGGCAAAAATGAACTAGCAGGAATCCTAGACGATGCTATGAAACTAAAAAAAGATCTCAAGGCAGGAATTTGCAAACCACTTTTGAAAAATAAAACACTTGCAATGATCTTTCAAAAACCATCCACACGTACACGTGTTAGCTTTGAAACTGGGATGTTCCAACTAGGTGGCCATGCACTGAGCCTAACATCAGATGAATTACAACTTGCAAGAGGAGAAACAATTGAAGATACATCAAAGACACTTTCACGTTATGTTGACATCATGATGGCACGCGTATACTCACATGAAGAAATAGAAATTCTTGCAAAAAACTCAACCATTCCTGTAATAAATGGACTGTCTGACTCCTTCCATCCTTGTCAAATCTTAGCAGACCTTATGACAATAAAAGAAAAGAAGAAAAAACTTGTAGGTCTAAAGCTTGCTTGGGTTGGAGATGGTAACAACGTTTGTAATTCGATGATCTATGGATGTGCTAAATCTGGAATTGATATTAATATTGCAACCCCTAAAGGATATGCCCCAGATTCCAAAGTTATCAAAGAATCAAAAGAGTTGGTTGACATTAAACTACTAAATGATCCATTATTAGCTGTAAAAAATGTAGATGTGGTTGTTACTGATACATTTGTGTCAATACATCATCAGGCAACTGACAGAACAAAGGATTTTCTTCCAAAGTTTCAGGTAAACACCGATCTCATGAAAAAAGCTGATCCACATGCAATCTTTTTACATTGTCTTCCAGCAAAACGTGGACAAGAAGTAACAAGCTCTGTAATTGACGGACGACAATCAGTTGTTTGGGATGAAGCTGAAAATAGATTACACGCCCAAAAGGCGCTGATGGTTGCATTGCTCCAAGTCTAACGTTTATAAGAGCTTTACCGAAATTTTTTGTAAAAGAGGTAATTAGTAGAATGGTATATTCGCAAATATTACGCAGATTAAGGGAAGAGAAGACCAACTATAGAAAAAGAAAACACCTTCTAATGGGTAGGAGAGACTATATCACAGTTCAAATTTCAAGTGAAAACACTCTAGTTCAAATTCATAAACCAGAAATGCAAGGTGACAAGGTCTTGGCATCAGCACACTCTAGATATCTTTTAGGTAAAGGCTGGAAAGGTTCTAGAAAAAATATTCCGGCAGCTTATCTGACAGGATATCTTGCGGGAAAAAAGGCTCTTGGTAAGGGAGTAAAAGCTGCGGTTCTTTACAGCGGCACAAGAAAATACACACAAAGAATGGCAGCCGCATTGAAAGGTGTAATCGATGCAGGTCTTGAAGTGCCAGCTGATTCTGAAACATTTCCAAACGAAGAAAGAATTTCAGGAAAACATCTTAAAGTACAAAATGAAATTAGTAAAGTGAAATCTGCAATTGATGGAGAGGTTAAAACTAAATGAGCAGACAAGAACAACGACCAAGAGAAAGAAGAGAACCAGAAGAACAATGGGTTCCACGAACAACTCTTGGAAAGTTAGTAGATAGTGGAAAAATTACATCAATGAAAGAAATTTATGAAAATGGTTATAGAATACAAGAAGCTGGAATTATCAAAAAACTTTTGCCAGGAATTAAAACCGAAGTAATTGATGTTGGAATTGTACAAAAACAAACAACCAACGGTGAATATACAAGATTTAAAGCTCTAGTTGCAGCTGGAGATGAAAATGGTTGGCTTGGAATTGGTCAAGGTAAATCAAAACAAATGAGAATTGCAATTGAAAAAGCTACAAACGCCGCTTATCTTGCTGTTAGTCCAGTAAAACTTGGTTGTGGTAGTTGGGAATGCAGATGTGATAATCCGCACTCTGTTCCGTTTAAAGTAAGAGGTAGGGGCGGAAGTGTTGAAATTGAAATTATTCCAGGACCAAGGGGACTTGGATTGGTTGCAGGTGGAAACATTAGAAATCTGTTAAAACTTGCAGGACTAAAAGATGTCTGGACAAAAAGCAAGGGTTCTACTAATACAATGACTTCTACATCAAAAGCAGTTCTTAACTGTCTAAGGCAGACATTTAGTCAAGGTTGATGGTTTATGGCAAAAGCTTTCTTAGTAGTTCGAATGAAAGGAACAGTAAATACGCCTTACTGGGCAAGAACTACGCTTGATCTTCTGCATTTAGACAAAAGATTTAGAGCGACAATAATTCCCGCCAAAGATAACACCAAAGGCATGTTGGATAAAATAAAACACTATGTGTCTTGGCAAGAAATTGATGTTCCTACAACAAAAGAACTCTTAGAAAAGAAAGCACGAAAAGAAGGATACAAGAAACTAACTACCGAAGATATTGCAAAATTAGGATTTAAAAATACTGATGATTTGGCCCAGTCATTGGCAGAAGGTACTGCTACATTATCAAAATTAAAAACGGTAAAACCATGGTTTGCCCTGTCACCTCCAAGAGGAGGTTTTAAACGAAAAACGAAAAAAATGTACGGTGAAGGAGGAATCTTGGGTAACCACAAAGAACTTCTTGCACAAGTGAGGATTATGATGTAAAATGCCAACCAGATTAAGAAAGACACGAAAGTTTAGGGGAAGCCGATTCCACGGGTGGGGACAGATTGGTCAACATAGAGCAAGTGGCCATAAGGGAGGTCTTGGTAGATCTGGTATGCACAAGCACCACTTTATCAAAATGATTCTAAATGACCCGGATCATTTTGGTCATGATTCTACTCATCCGCCACATCCATACCTTGTAAAAAAATGGATTAGTGTAAGAGATCTGGACGATTTCTTTGCAAAATTTGGAAAACAAGAAGAAGGAAAAAAAGTAATCGATCTTGCAGAACTTGGCTATGACAAACTGTTAGGAGGAGGACAAACCAAGAATGCTTACATTATCAAAGTAGAGCGATTCTCTGCTTCTGCCGAAGAAAAAATAAAACAAGCTGGTGGCGAGGTGCTTGCAATCGCATGATTGAAGAAGGAACACCAACAGGTATTCTGAGAAAAATAATTTCTAAAGCTGAAGTCTACATTCCGCAAGTTCCAAAACCAAAAAAGAAAATTCCATTACAAGTCCGTCTCATGTGGTGTGGACTGGCACTCTTCATCTACATGATAATGGGTCAAACACCACTTTATGGTGCAACCGTCCCAGCATTTGACTTTCTTGCATTTGCAAGAGTTATCTTTGCATCACAACAAGGAACACTAATCGAACTTGGAATTGGTCCTATAGTTACTGCAGGACTTTTGATGCAGCTTTTAAAAGGTTCTGAAATCTTTCACCTTGATTTCAAGAAACCAGAAGATAGAGAACTATATCAAACGGCAACAAAGATTGTAACATACATCGTAATCATTGCTGAGTCATCACTATATGGAATGGCAGTCTATGGTCCAAGACTGCCCAGTCACGAGGCAGGTTTCATTCTAGTAGGTCAGCTTATCGGTGCATCAATTATCATCATGCTTTTAGATGAATTAATTCAAAAGGGATGGGGACTGGGAAGTGGAATCAGTCTTTTTATTGCTGCAGGTGTAGCACAACAAGTAGTCTGGAGCTTGTTTAGTCCAATACCTGCAGGCGATGGTGGACCTGTAGGTGTATTTGTAAACATTGCACATTCCTTTTTCACTGGAAACTTTTCAAATCTATTTTTCCGGTCTAATCAGCTGCCTGGTATCTTTGGTCTCTTTGTCACTGCTGGAGTATTACTAATTCTAGTTTATACGCAGGGAATAAAAATCGAGATTCCAATCGTATCCACAAAATACAGAGGATTTTCTGCAGTTTACCCAATCAAATTGATGTATGTGTCTAACATTCCAGTAATTTTGGCATCAGCACTTACTGCCAACGCCGTGTTTATTGGTCAGATGCTTTGGGCAAACTTTAATCCACGGAATGCCAATCCATTTATGAATTTTCTAGGAATGTTTGATCCCACAGCTCCATCTACTCCGACCGGAGGTATATTGTATTATGTTACAGCTCCACGTGGATTGGATATTGTTGCACTTGACCCAATGCGTGCAGTAATGTATATCTTGTTCATGGTAGGAATTGTGGTTTTGTTTGGCAGGTTGTGGATAGAACTTGGAGGATTATCTGCAAAGAGTGCAGCAAAGAACCTTCTTGATGCTGATGTCCAAGTTCCTGGCTTCAGACGTTCAAACCAACCAGTTGAAGCTCTCCTTCAAAAATATATTCCATCTGTTACTATACTTGGTTCTATGATTCTCGGTCTTCTAGCTGGTACCTCAGATGTCTTGGGAACTTTTGGATCTGGAACAGGAATGTTGCTTACAGTAGACATTTTGATCAACTATTACAACTTGCTTGTAAGAGAAAAAGTAGAAGAGGTAATGCCATCACTGGGTGCCCTGCTTGGCAGAAAGTAGGCGTGTAATAATTGTAGGAATTCCAGGTGTTGGAAAGACTACTCTGGTATCAAAGGTCGTAGAATTATTAAGATCAAAAAAAATTAGCGTAAATGTATCTATCTTTGGAACTGTCATGTTTGAAGAGGCAAAAAAAAATGGAATCAAAGACAGAGATGATCTGCGAAAACTTTCAGTGCCAGAGCAGAAAAAACTTCAATCCATGGCAGCAAAAAAAATTGCCTCTATGACAGATGATGTTGTAATTGTGGATACGCATGCATTTATTGCAACAAAAGAGGGGTATTACCCAGGTCTACCCCACAACGTCTTGGAAATTTTAACACCAGACAGTTTCATTATGATTAGCGCAAGACCTGAAGAGATCTACAATAGAAGAATGAAGGATACCACACGAAATAGAGACATTGTCTCAATAGAGGCAATTAAAAAAGAACTGGACGTTACTAGTGCTATGCTTTCTACATGTTCCATTTTGTGTGGCTCTCCAATTAAGATGATTCTAAATTCAGAAGGAAAGATTGATGAGGTAGCTAAAGGAATTGTAAGTGCGATGGGATTCAACAATGGAACATAGTATAATCCTAGATTTTCTGAATTCAATCTTTTTACAAATACCTGGTCTGAATAGAGGCCCACTTGGAAGTGAAAATCCTCTGGTAAAGGGTATGATAGCATCTGCATTTGGAATTGTTGGAGTTGCAATAGCATTAAACTTGTTTAATGCTATAATAAAACGAAAGATGGTTGACCAAAGTAAACTCAAAAGATTGATGCGAGAAACAAGAACATGGCAAAAAGAAAGAATGGCTGCCTTTAGGGCAAAAGATCAAGAAAAAATTGATGAGCTCAATAAAAAATCAGCGTACATGAACAAGATGAACATGGAACTAATGCAGATAAACATGAGGCCAATGATGATTACATTTGTCCCTCTGATTTTGATATTTTACTTTGTACTGCCACATTTGTTTGCATATACGGTTGCACTAGCACCAATGTCTCTGAATTTTGTTCCAGGGGACTTTTTCCAACTAACGTGCACGGCAGCTAAAGTAGCTGACTCACAAATTACTGGCCATCCGCACATTTGTCATCATGTAAACGAAGTGTACTTTTGGGCTTGGTACTTCCTTTGTTCTATTTCCTTTAGCGGAATAATAATGAGACTCACAAAAACCACAATGGATTTAGACTGAATTGCTGAAGTCAGTAATAATTTCTGGTCCTCCAGCCATTGGAAAGACTACAGTATCAAAAGGACTTGCAAAAGAATTTGATTTAAAATATCTTAGTGGTGGTGATGTATTGAAGGAACTTGGAGAAGAACAAGGATTTAAGACAGAACGAGATGATTTTTGGGACACTAGCTTTGGTATGAAATTTTTAAACATGAGAAAGACAAATCCAGAGTTTGACAAAAAAGTAGATGAAAAACTAAAGAAATTATTCTTGGAAGGAGGTAAAATCATTACTAGCTATACACTTCCTTGGCTTGTAGAAGATGGAATTAAGATCTGGCTTGCTGGCTCCCAGGAAAATAGTGCAAAAAGGATGACTGTACGCGATGGTATTTCTTTTGATGAGGCATTTGAGATTGTAAAAAAACGATACGAGGAAAACAAAATGATCTACAAAAAACTTTATGGATTTGATTTTGGTGAGGATCTTACGGTCTTTGATATAATAATAAATACGGATAACTTGGGTGCAGATGAGGTACTTTCAGTGGCAAGCTCATTGGTAAAAGAAAGATATGGTGCTAAAACAACTACAAAATCTTAGAGTAATAGACCAAGACATAACAAACGATTCTTATGGTACCTATTGTGAAAAAAGAACCGTACAGCAACTTCTTGACTATGGTTTTATTTTATTGGATAAACCAAACGGTCCAACAAGTCACGAGACAGTGGCATGGATTAAAAAAATTCTAAACATACCAAAGGCAGGACACAGTGGAACACTTGATCCGATGGTCTCTGGCATATTGCCAGTTGGTCTTGGTGAAGCCACAAAAGCATTGATTGTTCTGCTTTTGGGTCCAAAGGAGTATCATGCACTTGGTAGACTGCACACACTTCCTTCAAATGAAAAACTACAAGCTGTTCTAAAGCAATTCACTGGAAAAATTTACCAAAAGCCACCACAGCGCTCTTCTGTTTCAAGACAGACCCGAGTCAGAAGTGTCTATGAAATTGATGTAATTGAACAAAAGGAAAGACTAATTCTTATGAGAATTTTATGTGAAGCTGGAACCTATATAAGAAAAATTTTCTATGACATTGGTGAAGTGCTTGGTCCAGGTGCCACAATGATTGAGCTAAGAAGAACTCGTGTGAGTCAATTCAACGAAGACTCTAATCTTGTAAAAATGCATGATCTTGTAGATGCATATGCCATGTGGAAAGAAAAAGGCGATGATTCAAAACTACGTCGAATACTGATGCCAATAGAATATGTACTAAGCGAACTAAAGTCAGTAGTAATTCGTGATTCTGCAGTAGATGCATTATGTCATGGTGCGCAGCTTGCAATACCTGGCATATTGGAAATTTCACATGGTATTACAAAAGGAGATTTTGTTGGAATCTATACTCAAAAAGGAGAGGTTGTTGCTCTTGCAGAAGCAATCCTGTCCGAATCTGAAATTGTAGAGAACACAAAAGGATTTGCATTTCAGCTAAGACGAATTATCATGGCGCCAAATACATATCCAAAGAACTGGCGAACAAAACCGGTCATTAACAATTAAAAAGGAAACAAATTCTCTTTTTAGAGTTGATACCAAAAGGCGCCATCATTTGTATTATACTAGGAATAATTGGAAGTGGTCTAGTGGGAATTTTCTTTTTAGAAATTGCTAATCAACCTCTAATCCCTATCCATGTTCTAGGACCGTCACTTTCTGTAATAACGGAAAAAACAAACTTTCGCCTTGGTGAGCCAATACATATCAAAATAGTAAATTCCGGTACGGTTCCACTGACATTTTTAGATGCATCATATGGTTTGAAGATAAAACAGCTTGACGGAATTATACTTTATTCTCCAATATCTGCTCCGGTGATATCAGTTCTGAAACCGGAAGAAGAAAAAGCATTTGTATGGAATCAGACAAAATTAGACGGTAGTAAAATAATTGAAGGAACATATAATATTGTTTCAAGCACAGATTCATCCTCAGATAATATGTTAAAAAAATCAATTACGATAAACATCTTCAAATGATTTTGTAGTCAAAACAAGAATTGATCAAAACTATATGATGTGATTCCAACACTAATCAATAAAATTGGCAGAATTGATTTTATTGTCATTTGTGCACTTGCAGAAAATATGTCCGCATAAAATGAAGGTAAAACCATTTTTACACGTGTAACTAATGCATCATATTGCATTTTTGTGTTCATATAACCTGATATGTAATTTTGCTTATAATCATTTGCGTATTTTTGTTACTTAACAAAGTTAACTAACATGGTTAATCAATTGTTATATTTTAAACAAATAATCAACAGACATGAAAAAAGCATTTGAATTTGGCGATATGAGTATAAAATTCGATCATACAGTCATGGTAGAGAACAAAAACAAATCTATAACAGAGAATATTGCCAATGAAAAAATCAATTAGATCATTATGATGGTAGTTGCAATATCAGTCATACTTTTACATGATATAAAAAAAAGAACAAACCATATCTAGACAACCTGATGTTGATATTATAGGTGTTCAAGAACACAATGTTTGATAGAAAAAAAGATTTTAAATGCAAAGAATGTGGCATGCAATTTGACGATCTTGTAAGATTAGAGAGACACTTCAAGGCAGCACATCCATCAAAACATGATGGATTCAAGCCAAAATGGTATTGGGAAAATTAATTTTTATTTTTATACTTTATATAAGTAAATTTCGGCGTACTCATTTTTGGTTCTAGGATCACTTTTCGTACCAATATCAATAAAGTATAATTCTATTTTTCTTGCAATATCGGAAGAAGAGGCAGCGCGATAAATCCACGCATCATTTTTTTCATTTACATGATAATCTCCAAAAAGTCGATGTTTTGCATTTTCTGTAACCCCGACGCACCATTCTGAATATTTCCTGCCCCAGCCTGAAACATATTCTTTCATTTCTGATTTAATGATCTCCACTTCATTCTCAGACATGGCAAAGAGTAATTTTTGCTGTATAAATCAATTTAAAGATCAAAAAATGATTTGATTGTATCATGCCACTTTGTAAATAATTGAAATAACAAAGGTATAAGGCTCAGGCTAGGTAACTGAATTCATAAGCCAAAATGAAATCTCGCTTAAGATATTAGAAGCATACGCTCGTGATGTTGGAAGAAGTATTGCACGTATTGATTCTGATTCAATGAAAAAACTAGAGGCATCAGCAGGTGATATCTTAGAAATCAAAGGAAAAAGAAGATCAGTTGCAAAATGTCTTCCACTTTATCCATCTGATGAAGGAAATGGAATTGTTCGAGTAGATGGCCTTGTACGAAACAATACGGGAGTAGCAATGGGGGACACCATTACAATGCGAAAGATAAAGACAGTTCCTGCTGAATCTATTATAGTTGCACCGCTTGATTCCATACCTCCACTAGATGAAAAATATCTTACTGATTCTCTAGAAAGTGTTCCTTTGGTAAAAGGAGACAATGTGATGGTTCCATACTTTGGTGGAAGACTTACTTTTCAGGTAATTGGTGTCACACCAGCAGTAGATGCAGTGATTGTCACTCAAAAAACAGTATTTCATATTGCGGAAAAAGGAGATACTTTGCGCGGAGTTCCTCAAGTGTCATACGAAGACATTGGAGGTCTGACTAGCGAAATTAAAAAGGTCCGTGAAATGATTGAGCTTCCAATGCGACATCCTGAAATATTTGAAAAACTTGGAGTTGAAGCACCAAAAGGTGTGTTACTTTATGGAGTGCCAGGAACTGGAAAAACACTTTTAGCTAAAGCAGTTGCCAATGAAAGCAATGCCCATTTTATTAGCATATCCGGTCCTGAAATTATGAGTAAGTTTTATGGAGAAAGCGAAGCAAGACTACGAGAAATTTTTAAAGAAGCAAAAGAGAGAGCGCCATCAATTATTTTTATAGATGAAATAGATTCTATTGCTCCAAAACGCGAAGAGGTAATAGGCGAAGTTGAGAGAAGAGTAGTTTCCCAGATGCTCTCACTCATGGATGGTTTGGAGGGAAGAGGAAAAGTAATTGTAATTGCTGCATCAAACAGACCAAATGCGCTAGATCCGGCACTTAGGAGACCTGGTAGATTTGATAGAGAAATTGAAATCAGAATCCCAGACAAGAAGGGAAGGTTAGACATACTTTTGATACACACAAGAAACATGCCATTAGCTGAAGACGTAAACTTGGAAAAAATTGCCGGAATTAGTCATGGTTATGTAGGTGCTGATTTGGAATATCTTTGCAAGGAAGCTGCAATGAAATGTTTGAGAAGATTACTGCCAGAAATTAATTTAGCAGATGAAAAAATTCCGACTGAAACTTTGGAAAAATTAATTGTAAACGCAGAAGATTATCAGTATGCATATCGCGAAGTTACACCTGCCGGAATGCGTGAAGTCTACATCGAAAGACCTGATGTAAAATGGGATGAAGTTGGAGGATTGGAAAGTGTAAAGCGTGAACTCCAGGAAGCAGTAGAATGGCCAATGAAGTATCCTGAACTTTACTCTAAACTAGGTTACAGGATGACACGTGGTATCTTGCTTTATGGACCAAGCGGAACTGGCAAGACACTTTTAGCAAAAGCTGTAGCAACAGAAAGTGAGGCAAATTTCATTTCAGTAAAGGGCCCGGAGTTACTCTCAAAATGGGTTGGGGAATCAGAACGTGGAATACGAGAGATATTCAAAAGGGCAAGGCAAGCTTCGCCATGTGTAATATTCTTTGATGAGATTGACTCTATCGTTCCGGTACGAGGAATGGGAGAGAGCGCTGTTACAGAAAAAGTTGTTAGTCAACTTCTAACTGAACTTGATGGGATTGAAAGCTTACATGGCGTTGTAGTCCTTGCAGCAACAAACAGGGCAGACATGATTGATAAAGCGATAATACGACCTGGAAGATTTGATAAAATGATTCTAGTACCAATGCCAGAAAAAGAGGGACGACTCAAAATATTAGAGATAAATTGTAAAGAAATTCCTATTGACAAAGAAAAAAGAATTGAAAACAGTCCAAACCCTGATTATGTGGATCTCGAAAAGATTGCCGATAATGCTGATGGTCTAAGTGGTGCTGATGTTGCATCTATTGCAAATACTGCCGCATCTATGGTCATACATGAGTTTCTTGAAAAATACCCTGATCCAGTAGAAGCAGAAAAACAGGCAGAAACTGCCAAAGTAAAGATGAGACATTTTGAAGACGCACTTCGTAAAGTCAGAACACAAAAAGATCTAAAGACTGGCGAAAAGCTAACAGTCTCCCACTTTAGATAATTTCAAAAAAATTGTTTAATGATGCAAAAGCTAATTGTCTTGATTAAAAATAAATTTTTAAAAAATTACAGATCTGTTTTTAGTTTATTCTTTTTTAGCTTCTTTCTCATTTGATGGTTTTGCAGAATCTTTCTTAAACCATGATATCAAACATGCTAGTTTTTTGTTCATCGCATCAGAGCCTAATGTGACTTAATAAACCGTCCTAAATCTCTGAATAAATAAAATATGATTTGTATTTGTTGAGGAAAAAATTATTTTGCTGTGGAATATTTGTATGATTCAGGAAATTAATCTCTTACAGTAATATATAGTCAAAATTACGAGTAAAATTGGCGAAAATGCCGGGGTCGCCTAGCCTGGTAGGGCGCGCGCCTGGAAATAATTTACCATAAAGCGCGTACTCGCAAGGGTCCGAGAGTTCAAATCTCTCTCCCGGCGCCTTAATTTCTTAAATGCAGAAGTTGATTTTTTACGAGTTATCCGTTATTTCATGAGATGAAAAAATTTGCATATACAATGTTCTTTGTGTACATTACAAGCAAAACTGCCTGCGTTATCTATGTGTTGTATGAACTCATGTCCACATTCACACTTTAACTTGTATGCTTGACTGATGGTAAATTTCATTATACAATAACGAGTATTTCAATAAATAAGATTGACGTATCTTTTATCAGTAAATATCATAAGCAAGATTGTTGATAAAAATAAAATTAATATGTTTTAGTAAAAATTATACGCGTTCCTTTTTAGAAACTAAAACGAAATATAGATCAGGCAAGCAGGATGATCTCCTGTCTGGAATCTGTCCTGACACCATGTGAACCTGTTTGCCCTAACATGTATTATTTTGCAAATATATCTCGATTAACATTGTTAATGAACAAAGCTGCGTAATCCTTTATAAAACAAATTACCAAGATGTGCCATGCATACAAGAATACAGTATTCTGTATTGGTGGCATGTGTTTTGCTAATAATTCTAGCTGCTGCATGTGGTTACGATGTATCAATCAACCTCAAAGATAACAAAATTATTTTAAAAAATGGTTAAACCGCATGATGAAATTACTAATAAGAATGATGCCAAACAATTTATCTACTGTGCATAAAATCGAAGATTAGAATTGAAACATTTGTTCTACATAACATCATTGGTTCTTGCTTTAGTTCTGATAGGAATCACAAGCTATGCGTTTGCTGATAATACCATACAATTAGGCGTTCCGTTTCAGATAAGATTTAATCAGACAGCAACAATGCAAGAACTCCAAATAAAAATTGTAAATCTGACAGATTCCAGATGTCCTTCTGATGTTACATGTATGTGGCAAGGCCAAGCAAAGATATTAATTGCTATCAATAAAAACAGCCAAAATTTTGGGAATTTCAGTTTAATTCTAAATGATAAAAACTTGGAAGCCAGATCTTTTGATCATTATTCTATCCAGCTAATCAAAGTTGATCCATCTCCAATTAGTACTAAGAAGATACATCTTTCTGATTATGATCTCACTTTGAAATTATCATTATTACCACCATTAAAGCAACTTAAGTCTGGAATCTCTTTAGGGCAATTTAGTTGTCTGCAAGGTCTTACGTTGGTAATAAAATCAGAAGATAATTCCCCTGCATGTATAAAATCTGCAACTATACCAAAACTTGTGGCAAGGGGATGGACCACGGCAATATCATATTCAAACTAGTCTCATCCATTTAGACGCCTTTCACACAATCAATTAAAAGAAACGCCTCTGTTTTGGTATCATTGGCAAAATGTGATGTGGCTATAATTGGAGGTGGGTTGCTTGGAACCTGCATCTCGTACTGGCTTTCTAACCTATATGATATCGATGTTGTAGTAATTGAGAAAGAACCAAAAGTTGCAATGCATACAAGTAGTCGAAACACCGGTGTAGTACACTCTCCTTTTTATCTAAATCCTGAAAAAAAGGGTAAGCTTGCCAAGGCAGCCTTTGTATCTCATGATCTGTGGAAGAGGTTTACAGAAAAAAAAGGATTAGCATGGAAGACTGTTGGGACATTAGAAATTGCATTAGATGACGCACAACACAAAATTTTGGAAAAATATCTAAAGTGGGGCATACAAAATGGAATTTCAGAAAAAGATCTTGAACTGCTTGACAGAAATGAGGTTGCAAAAAAAGAACCTAATATATCTTGTCACTCTGCAGTATTTTGTAAAACAGATGTTGCTGTTGATTATGGCAAATTAACACAAGAACTAAAAAATGAATCACAAAAAAATGGAACAAAATTTTTGCTAAACCACAAAGTGGAATCAATTGAAAATAAAAAAGAAACAGTCATAAATTTTGAAAATAAAACACAACTGTCATGTGATTTTGTGATAAACTGTGCAGGAGGATACTCGCTTGATATTGCGAAAAAGTTTGGTGTAGCTGTGCAATATTCCAGTTTACATTTTAGAGGAGAGTATTGGATTGTACAAAAAGAATACACAGATCTTGTAAAAACAAATATCTATTCAGTTCCAAACTATCCTGACTTTCCATTTTTAGATCCGCACTGGATTTTACGAGCTGATGGAAGAAGTGAGGTGGGGCCAAATGCAGTACCTGTACCAAGCCCTGAAACCTATTCTGGGTATGTAGGAAATGTGGAGACATTTATCTCAAAATTAATTGATGTGGTAACTGGAAATGCAAGAAATCTACTTCTAAATGCTGATTTTATGAATCTGGTTGCAAAAGAATGGCTAAGTTCTGTCTCAAAGGTAGTCATGATTGAGAGAGTACAAAAATTCATACCCAAAGTAAAACCTGAATATTTCTTAGAGCGTGGGACAGCTGGAATTCGTACCCCCATCATAACACCAGAAGGAAAATTTTTGCCAGATGTTATGGAGCTTGAAGGTCCAAACTCCTATCATATTTTAAACTATAATTCTCCTGGGGCAACTGGGGCGCCGGCTTATTCTGCATATGTTGTAAAATCATTACAAGAAAAAGGACTATTGGATTACACTACACATACAAAAGAATCAATTTGGGATTTCGAAAAAATCACGTAACTCTATAGGTTTACCCATTCCTAGAATAGCTTCTACCCTACTTGAAATCTCTAAAATTTTGTTGTTGTCAACGTGACCTTCACAGGTGCAATAAAATATCAAATCATTATGATACCAAACTAGTTGATGCACCTTTGTTCTGGAAACATGGGTAAAAGCAACCTTGCCTAAGGTTTTGTTGAATTTTTTCTCTATCTGTTTTGTATTGTACAGATCTAGAGATAGTAATTCTTCTTTTCTTTGTGCCCTGACACTATGCTTTCCTTGTTTCATTTTGTTTAGAAGTAATTCTCCATTTTCCCCAATGATTTCTACATATCGCATTGAATCATCTATTGCCAAAATTTCATAGGATATCTTTGTAAAATCCATCATTAAGAAATTCTAAAAATACGTCTTTATTTTTTGTGTGTAACTAAAATTACAAACACTAGGGGGTTTGGATCATCTGAAAATCGGAACTAAACTTAATATTTTGTGACACTCAAATAAGATCGTGCTCCCAGAACACTGCTCTATTAGAGAAAAGGGTGTAGATTGCCCAATGCCTCCTGAATTCATCATATCTATCAAGGTAAAAGATGATGAATACATGGTTGGCGTAACATGTGATGGGCACAAAAAGTCATTTATGGATAAATTAGAAATATTGCAAAAAGAGGGTAAGGTTCCAAATGGTATTATCTCCTTTACTGGATTAAAGGCAGTTGGCACAGACTGTATCCGAATAGATCCAAATGACCTGATTCAACTTTAGGTACATAAGTCCAGTACCTGTACCAGAAAACAATTGTCAAAATTAGAATCTGCAGAACTATTTGCTAAAGAGAGACATTCTGGCATGACAATTTATGGTAAGACTCCATACTGGAAGCACTTGGAAGGAGTTGTAAACAGACTCAAAAACATAGGAATTACTGATGAGGATCTCTTATGTGCATCTTGGTTACATGATTGTATAGAGAATACTGCTACCACTTTTGATGATCTTGAACAGAGATTTGGCAGCAAAGTAGCAGTCTTGGTTTTGGCATTATCAAAAGACAAGAATTTGTCGAAGGGAGAACAAGAACAACAATACGTTAAACAACTAAAAGATGCATCTTGGGAGGCAAAGCTCATCAAGCTTTGTGACATATCTGCAAATCTTAAAGATCTAAAAAATATACCGTGGTCAAAGACAAAAAAATCAAAGGAGGTAAAAAAGAAATTGTATTATTTGAATTTAATAAAATCGGAATTAATCAAAAACAAATCCCAAGTTCCTGGCATTCAAGGTATAATAGATGGAATCAATGAAGTGTTGATTTCATTTAATCAAAGGCCTATAGTTTTATGAGGGGTTTTAGGCCTTGACTTGATAAATTGGCTTCTTCCCAGATAATGAAAGTACAAGATTTTTGACACAAATTTCAGCCATTTTACTTCGTGTTTCTACAGTAGAGCTACCGCTGTGAGGCATAATTACTACATTTTCCATTTTGGAAAGAGGATGATTGGAACCAATAGGTTCTTTTGAAAATACATCAAGGCCAGCTCCAGCAATTATCTTTTTTTGTAATGCAAAAACCAAATCTTTTTCATTAATTATCTTTCCACGTGCTGTATTAACCAAAAATGCGGTCTTTTTCATTTTTTTAAGTAATTTTAAATTTATAATTTCATTTGTTTCTCTATTATGAGGTGCATGAATACTAACAACATCGCTTTTTCTAAACAATTCATCCAATTTACAATATTGTACTCCTAATTTTCTCTCCTCTTTTCTAGAGAGCCTAGTTCTGTTGTGGTACAAAACATTCATCTCAAAACCTCTTGCCCTTCTTGCTACCGCCTTTCCAATTCTTCCCATACCAAAAATTCCCAGAGTTTTCTTATAAAGATCCGTTCCCAAAAATTCGTTTGGTCCAAAGATTACCTTCCACTTATCATTGTGAATTAATCTATCACCTTCCACAATCTTTCTAAAAACAGCAAGCAATAATGCCATGGTGAGATCAGCTGTAGCCCGAGTCAACACCTCAGGAGTATAGCTTATAACAATTCTTTTTTTTTTAGCATATTTCACATCAATATGATCATATCCTACACTATAGGTGCTAATTGCGGCAAGTCGTGACGCAACATCAATAACTTTTCTATCTATTCTATCATATGGATAGCAAACAAGTCCGTTCTTATCTTTTATCTTTGATATCAACAAATCTTTCGGCATTGGAATTTTTCCAGTATGAATTTCAACATCATATAGTTTTTGTAATTCCTTTACAGCAAAATCATGTAATGGTCTAGTGAGTAAAATTTTCACAACTATTTTCCTCACAAAAAGACAGATTTTAACCTTTGATCCATTAAAAGATAACCGTTTTAACACACGGTACCATAAATGGTATCATGGAGATAATGGGAAGAGGTTTTCGTCAGATAATGCATGAATCTCCAGGATACTTTCACATTGGCTTAAAATATTTTGGCTACAAATTCTTTAATAAAAAAAGCCCAATTTATGGTTCTGCAGATATAATCAACATATGTAATTTACACTGTACACATTGCTATTGGTGGTTAAACAGAAAAGAAAATGAAGAGCTAACAGTTGATCAATGGAAAAAAATTATTGATGAAAAATTTAAGAAAAAACACATTTTCATTGTTACTCTAGTAGGAGGCGAACCTACAATGAGGATGGATGTCATAAAATTATTTGTTAAAGAATTTCCAAAGCGGGCATGTGTTGTATCAAACGGTACATTTCCACTAGAAAAAATCAAGAATCTGTACTTTTATTGGATATCAATAGATGGTACACAACAAGTCCATAATAGTATTCGTGGAAAAGATGCATATGAAAAGACAAAGAAAAATATCATGGATTACATAGAAAAAAATGGAGAAAAGGCATGGAAAGACATTTGGATCTCTATGACAATTAACTCACAAAACTACAAGACAGTAAAAGACGTTGTAGAAGAGTGGCAACCCATTGTAAATAAAATAGGATTCCAGTTCCATACCCCATTTACAAAAGGTGATCCATTATGGCTTCCATTTGGACCAGAAAGGACCAAAGTAGTAGATGATATCATTACAATAAGAGCAAAATATCCTGATTTTGTCATAAATCCAGTAAAACAACTAGAATTGATGAAACGAAACTGGGGTGGAAAAGGAACCACGCCAGTTGACTGTCCCACATGGGCTATTTTATCCGTAGACCATATGGGAAGAGAAAAGATGCCATGCTGTATTGGAAGTGCAGAAAAAAATTCCATGAAACCAATTTGTGAAGAATGTGGTCTTGGATGCTATTCTGTAATGGTTGCAAACGGAATGAAAGGCTAGCTTTTAGTCATAGGCAATAAAATATGGATTTCTGTGCCTTTGTTTCTTCCTTCTGATTCTGCCCAAATTTTTCCACCATGTCCCTCGATGATTCCCTTACATACCGACAAACCTATTCCTGTGCCACCATGTTCTCTTATTGTTGTAGTGTCAGCCTGATAGAATTTTACAAATATTTTATCTAGGCTACTTCTGGCTATTCCTATACCATTGTCTTTTACAACTATCTTTACACTGCTGTCTTGTGAATGTAATTTGATGTGTATCTTACCACTTTCTTTTGAACAGAAATCTAATGAGTTTGCAATTAGATTTGATAAGACCTGTTCTATTCTTATCTTATCACACTGACAAGAAATTCCTTCATGCAAATCAGTCGTAATTGAAATTCCATTTTGTTCAACTATTGGTTTCATTTTATTTACAGTGTCATTAATTATTCCTGCAATATCGTAGGATTCTTTTTTCAATGTTAATTGTCCTAGTTCTATTTTTTGTGCGTCCAAAATATCAGAAATTAGCTTCAAAAGTGATTTTGAACTTGATTTCATTATCTCCAATCTATTTTTTTGTGCTTCATTTAGTGGTCCTAAAGCTTCTGATAATAGAATATCAACGTAGGAATGGATTGGAACCAAGGGGGTTTTCAACTCATGCGTGATCATGGTCAAAAATTCGTCTTTTATCTTGGTGAGCTTTTTAAGATTTTTGAGCTGCTCATTTATCTGCATTTCTCTTTGTTCAATCTTTTCTTTTGCAAGATAAATCTGTGTGAGATCAGTTAACGATACAGTTCTTCCTATGGTTTTGTTATTTTCGTCATAAAGACTTGTTCCGCTAAGCAATGTTGGAAAGATAACGCCATTTTTTCTTTTTAACCAGACTTCCATTTGCGAAATCATATCAGTTTTCCTCCATCGTGACATGTCTCGCTTCATATCTTCAATACTTTTTTTTGCAGTATGATCAAATATTGACATGCCAAGAATTTCTTTTTTTGAGTATCCAAGACTTTTTGCATATGTTTCATTACAATCAGTAATAATACCATCTACATTTATTGATCGTAGCAGTGCAGGTGTTTTTTCATACAGGTTTTTATATTTTTGTTCCGTTGACAGCAAAAGTCTATTTGTTTTTTTAAGTTCTGCAAATTGTTTTCTTATTCTAATTTCATTTTCTTGTATCTTTTTTCTTGCATTGTGAAGTATCGTGATATCTCTTATTGCAGTATTGCTTCCGATTAGATGTTTTTTAGAATCATAAATGTTGGTTGCACTCAATAATCCCAAAAAAACAGTTTTGTCTTTTCTCTTAAACCAAATTTCTCTGTTGTGGACTAGACCGGTTCTTTTCCAAGTGTTAAAGGTTTTTTTCATCTCATCGTGACTTTCCTTTGCAATATGATCGAAAATAGATTTACCGATGATTTGTTTTTTTGAATAACCAAAACGCTCTGCGTAAAGATCGTTACAAGCAATTATGGTTCCTTGTCTATTGATAGTTCGCTGTAATATTGGTGAACTTTCGTACAGGAGTTTATAGTCCAATTTTGGCTCAATAATTTTGATTTTATCACGTTTTTTCCTGTTTGAAACCATTCGCATTTTCTTAGGTTTTTCTTTAACTGATTGTATTTTTAACTTCATTGTACTATGATTGTAATCTAAGTTTCTAGGGATAATCTTTGCGGTGTTTGATTATGATACAAAAATGGTTTAAGATCATTTCTATAACAACTCATTTATAATAAAATGTTGTAATAATATCAATTTGAAACACAAGGATGAGTTTGCAATTTGTGTTCAGTGTGCAAACCCAATAGAGAAATGTGTTTGTGTTTGTCCTTTTTGTGGAGAACGTGACAAGTGTGAGTGTGCACTTGGCGATGCAGCTACTGGCGGATAATCATAGCATTGTTAATATTTGATCAATGTCTAGGTTTGATATGTCCTCTATAGATCTAACATGGGTTATAGGTGGTCCTCAAGGAGGAGGTGTAGAAACTGCAGCGAACATTTTTGCAGGTGCATGTGCAGCATCTGGTTTAAAAATATTTGGAAAACGTGAATATTATTCTAATATCAAAGGAGAGCATAGTTATTTTGGAGTTCGAGTTTCAGATAAAACAATTCGCTCTAATGTAAACGGTGTAACAATGCTTGCAGCATTTGATGCTGAAACAATATTTCGACACGCAGACGATGTTTTTAATGACGGTGCCATAGTTTACGAGTCTGATCTTGTACCGATGAAAATAGAAGAAGTTCCTACACTAGATCACGACTTCAAGAAAAGACTAGTAAAATATCTAACATCAAAAAACAAGTCATTAACTATACAGGGGACATTGGATGCAGCAAAAGAGCGCGGGGTTCATCTATATCCTGTCTCATTTAAGACGATTTTATCTAATCTGGCAGACGAAACACAAAATCCAAAGCTTAGGGGTATGTTTAGAATGCTTAACGTTCTTGCTGTTTCAGTATCACTTGGAATTTTGAGTCTGCCTTCTGATACTTTACTCAAATCAGTTGAATCTATTTTTTCAAAAAAATCCCAGATTGCAGAGATGAACAAGCACGCAGCAAACTATGCGTATAACTTTGCAACCGCAAAATATCCAAAATACAAGTATCAACTCTCACCAATCCAAAAGGAACCAGATACAATCATGCTTCAAGGTTTTCAATCAACAGGTCTTGGCAAGATAGTAAGCGGTTGCAGATTCCAATCATATTATCCTATTACTCCTGCTTCCGATGAAAGTGTATTTATGGAATCAAATGAAACCTTTGATGTAGAAAACAATAGACCTGGTTCCACAATGATCGTACAAACAGAAGATGAAATTTCTGCAATTGGGATGACAATTGGTGCCGCACTTACTGGAACACGTGCTGCAACATGTACATCAGGCCCAGGATTTTCCTTAATGTCTGAAGCTCTTGGATGGGCTGGAATAAACGAAGTGCCAATTGTAGTGACACTATACCAAAGAAGCGGACCATCAACAGGTCTCCCAACTAGACATGGTCAGGATGATTTACAATCTGCAATACATGCAGGGCACGGAGATTTTCCAAGAATTGTTTATGCCTCAGGGGATATGGAAGAAGGATTCTATGATACTGCAAAATGTTTCAACTTTGCAGAAACTTTTCAGATGCCAGTTATACACCTGATGGACAAATTTATTGCAAGTACAGTTGCAACCGTAAAAAGATTTGATCCAAAAAAGATTACAATTGAACGGGGCAAGCTTTTAGAAAAAATTGAATCAGAAGATTACAAAAGATTTGCTTCCTCTCCTGACGGACTATCGTCACGCTCAAGACTTGGACTGGAAAAGGGAATATTTTGGAACACTGGTGATGAGAGTGATGAATATGGCCATATATCAGAAGATCCTGAAAACAGAATTTTCAAGATGGACAAGCGTGCTACAAAGCTAGAGTTTGCCCTAAAAACAATATCAAAGGAAGACCAAGCTACAAACTATGGTGTTTCAGAATTTTGTATCATAAGCTGGGGTTCCACTAAAGGACCAATTTTAGATGCAATTGATATGTTAAAAAAAGAAGGATTCGCAATAGGCTTTATCCAGATCAAGTTATTGCAGCCATTTCCAACTGATTACATCAAATCTTTGATAAAAGGATCAAAGACAATCATAGACATAGAGGCAAACCACACTGCTCAGCTTGGCTCTTTACTAAACGAACATTTGGATCAAAAAGTCGACTATTATATCGTAAAATACACTGGAAGATCAATGACTTGCACTGAAATTTATGATTCATTAAAAAAAATACTACAAAATAAGGCAGAAAAAAGACAGGTGTTAACATATGGTGTCTAATTTATCAGATTACAAGACAGAGGTCCACAATGACTGGTGCCCTGGGTGTGGAGACTTTGGGATTGTAAATGCAATACAAATGGCACTAGCAGAAATGGAAGTTCCAAGAGACAAGGCTGCTATTTTTTCAGGAGTTGGCTGTTCAGGAAAAACATCTCACTTTGTAAACGTCTATGGAATACATACTTTGCATGGACGAGTCATGACATTTGCACAGGGTGCCAAGCTTGCCAATCCAGAGATGACAATTATTGCAGCAGGAGGAGATGGGGATGGATTGGGAATTGGAGCTGGACACTTTGTTGCAGCTGGCAGAAGAAATGTTGACATGACATACATCATCTTCAATAATGGAGTGTATGGCTTGACAAAAGGACAAGCCTCTCCAACTTTGAAGCTAGGGTTGAAAACAAAATCACTTCCGGAACCTAATGTTAACCAAGCTGTAAATCCAATAGCACTTGCAATTGCCAGCGGCTTTACATTTGTTGCACGAGGATATGCTTATGATGTAAGGCAACTAAAAGATTTAATTATTGCTGCAGTAAAACATCGAGGACTAGCATTTTTGGATGTCCTTCAGCCATGTCCAACATACAACGACATCAACACAAGGGATTGGTTTTCAGGAATGGATAATATCAACGAGATGACCAAAAAACCACAACCCAGAATATACAAGCTTGAAGATACAAACTATGATCCTATTGTTCATATTGATTCACAAGAGGAAGAAAATGAAAAGCTGACACAGGCTTTAATCAAATCAAATGAATGGGGTGAAAAAATACCAACGGGCATATTCTATCAAAACGAACTTATTGCTCCATATGATCAAAGAATTGCAGACAGAATTCCAAACTATCTTGAGAATCCTCCATCTGTTCAGGAAATTACATCTAACGGTAAACCCATTACAGATATCTCAAGAATGTTGGACTCACTACAAATCTAAAAATTATTCAATCTAGACAAAAAAATCAAAGACTTGATTACTTCAGAAAAATTTTTCTAGAAACCACTAATAATTTTTTATTTTTTTATATTTTATTATGAATGACGCTGTAGGCAATCTAGGCATGGTTTAGTCGCACTACACAAGGGAGATGGTAGGCATCAAGAACGAAATAAGTTATTAGCATGTTGAGTTTGAGAGTATTTTATCGTTGAATATATCAGAAGTAAACAAGGTATTTCGAAAATCTATAATCAAGGGCTACTTTGAGCCAAGTCTTCTGAATCTTGATTTCAAAAAATCAAACATCAAACATCCAACAATTCATGACGAAGGTCTCATGCAATCACATCTATTGCATCTTTTTTTTGACATTGATACAGGTGGTGACTATCCTGATGGAGACGAGTGGTTCATGGCAGAATATCTTTTCCCTTATAATATAAAAATTCCAGACACAATGAAAGGAACAGATTATTTTAGTACAATGTCAGTTGGAGAAGGAAAAAACTTTTGGCGTCATAGGGAAATGATCCGTTACAAATACGGAAAATCAAAAAAACTAGAAGAGGCCCTTGAATTTTTGGAAAAAAAATACCAAGAACTACAATCGATGTTAGAACCGCTAGAAAAAGAAATTAAGTAAGTTTCCATTCATTTTTTGAAAAAACATATGTCGTATCATTAGAATCTGAAGTATGTACATTCCACTTTCCTATTGTCTCATCAAATTCATAAATTACATCACTGATATTTTGAGGAATTTTTCTTGGATCAAGCTGGAATGGAAGAAGCTCCAAAACAAAATCTATTTTATCAATTGTAGTGTTAAACCACGCATTCTCCTGTAAATCCACAATAAAATTTATGTTTGGATTACCTGCAAATCGAATGAAAATTTGTAATGTCCTTCCATTTCCCCTGCGCCTTTTTAGCTCTTTTAGCAATCCTTTTGTTTTGTCCCATCTGGCATTTCCAAACCATTTGAAAAATGCTTCATTGAATGACAGTGGAAAAGCGATATCTAGCATCGTAGTATAGTCTTCGTATTGTTGAGGAATGGGATGTTCTTCTACACTGAACATACCATTTAACAATCCATAAAGTACCTCAAGTTCCCAAGGTGAAATTCCGTAATATTTCAGTGATGCAACAAGCTTGGAACTCATTATTTTTATTAGTGAAAAAATCTAATTAAAGGTTCTAGATTGTAAGCAGGTATTTTATCAGATAAATAGATCCGATTGTTCCAATTACAAATACCATTGGCTTCCAAGCAAAGACTGGAAAACTAGGCGTCTTGAGCTGGATTTTATAATTATCAAAGACAGTCTGTACGTATTTTTTTATTCTTTCATTCCAGATCTTGTATTCTATTTGGTGTTTTTTTAGTAGCATCTCAACTTCGTAAAAGACTGGGGTTCTTTGGCAAAATAGGTGCTGCAGATAATCTCTTGAGACCTCAACTTCAGCCTGGATGGCAACCAATCCCTTTTTCATCTCAAGCAGTCTTACGTGCATCTCCCATGGTTTTTTCAATTTTAATGAAAGACCATGTCCTATCTGTAATGGTTGTTTGTGTTCAAATTTAACATGGGTAAAGCCCTCATGTGAAAATATCTTCAACAACTCGTCAACGCTATTTTTGACAACAATAGTTAGCTGTTCTACGCCCTTTCTGTCTACTGATATTTTTTCTTTCTTACCGTCATGTAGGGATACCGTCTTTGGATATCTAGTCAGGAATTCTACCATCATAGCTCAACCTCCATTTGACCTCTATTAAAAGTATGACTGTTCTAGTTTTTCGTTCCTAGTCCACGAACATAGACACACTGGTCATGTGAGATGGCCATCTCATGTTGGCTTATCTTCCTATCTGTTATCTGCGCCTCAGAGTTTTTTATTACACAAAATGGAGTAGCATCAGAGCCCTCTCCCATCTTGAGATTTGCTATTGATGCAAGGTTATCAGCTACTGCCTGAAACGTAACTTTGAGCGAATTTCCAAAAAGATCTTTTTGACCCCGTATATCAGATAGTGGCTCTATTCCTGCACATGCAATGGCAACACCAACTGTGCCAACTCTTGCAGGCATTAACCTACTGTCTATAATTATGACACCAATATGTATCGAATATTTTAAGAAAATTTTTCGTCTCAGTTGTTCAGCAACACGATATGTATCTATGGGATACAAAATTATCTTTCCTTTCGGTGCGTTTGATTTGTCAATTCCTGCGTTTGGGGCCATGATATTATCAGATGATGTAATTACAAATCCGGGTACACCGCCAAAAATAGTATCAGACTCTCGCAGTATGATTTCTGCAATCTTGGGATTGATTTGAAATTTTTTACCAAGGGATCTGGATTCTTCAGATGGAACAACATATTCATAATCAATAACCCTACCTTGAGAATTTGCAACAAACTTGCTTGAAATTATGATTACGTCTCCATTTCCCACGGTGATCTTGATTCGTTCCAAAGAACTAATCAAGGATTCAAAGAGATCAAATGCTTCTGTTTTTACATCTGATTTTATAGGATAAACGGAAAGAGACATGATATGATTTATTCCCCTTTACTTTTTAGCGTTCTGCAACGTCTACGTCTCTTTTCTTGTCTTTTTCACAACAAAGACTATGCAGCCAACAACTCCAGCTGTGCCAACAACTATTGCGATTGCCGCATTATTCCAAGCTGAACTATACTGCGATATGGACTGTGAGATGATCTGCTGTGGTGTATGTGATGAATCATTCTGTTCTGGATTGTTTACAATAGGATGAGTTTGTACAGTTGTTGATTCAGACGACGTCGTATTGTTTTCAATCATCCTAGAACTTGGTTTCTCAATATTATTTTGAGAAATATTTGTTTGTTGAAGAACATTTGATGTATGGTCTGGACCAGAGCCACCCATTTGATGTGGAAGCTTTCCTATGACAGCTAATGCTTGTCTCATCTGTTCATCATTCCACCCAAGTGCCCTTAGTTTGTTTTCAAATTCTGTACCGTTAATCACTCCACTCTGATATTCCTTTATTACAATATTGCCGTTCTCAGCAACCGGTGTTGAAATTGATGGAGAACTAGGAGTGACAGTAAACTGGACAGTTTTTGCAGTATGACTCTGTTCTAAATTAGTTTCAAGTGCCCAAACAAATTTGATTTGATATGTACCTATTGGCTCATCTTTCGTATCGCATAATGTAGAGTATCTTTGTACTATCTTTCCATTTAGAACAACATCACAGACAGAATTTTCATAACCATTAAGAAAGATAGGATTTGCATTATTTGTACTAAATAATGCAAATGTTATAGTTCTGTTTTCAAAGTTTTGTTTTAATGTATCATCATATGTATAAATTGGAAAACAATCTTCTCCTCCACAATGACTCTGTACTGTTACTCCAAATGGCTTTGAGAATGGTAGATAGATGTAAAGATCAGGATACGGATACGTTTCCTTTGAAATATCCGGAAGATGTGATACTGTAATAGTAATCATTGTGCCAGGTGGACCTGATGAAGGGGTTATTATAACATCTGGACTACCAAGTGTGTTAAGATCTGTTGTAGCCCATGCAGAACAATAAAGTGGAATTACGACCAGTACCAATAATCCAAGTAAGATTGGTTTTCTCAAACACACGAAGATCAAATCTATAATTAATAAAATTTAGGGCTGAATCATCAGAATGATTGTTATCTTTTTGTAATACTAAATTAATTTACTATCGTGGGATTATTCGCCAAAAAAGAAGAATTTTGTACTATGTGCAACAAGGGTATTTTTCATAAACATAAACCAAAGCGTGATTGGAATGTTGAAGGTCCACTATGTGCAGATTGTTATGTGGATGCAATGAAAAAACACTATGAAAAAACTGATGAAAACAAATGTGTTGTATGCGGTGCAAAACCAGGATCATTTAGCTTGTGGAAATCAAAAAAGGAATGGGATGTAAAAGGCTGGCTTTGCAAGACTTGTTTTGATGAAAAGGAAAAATTAGACAACGAATCAAAAAAATTATGTAGCATGTGTGGTACCAAACTTGGTTTTATCAGTTACAGCCCAAAAAAAGAATGGGACATAAAGGGATATATCTGCAAAATTTGTTGGAATTCAAAAAGTTAAGATTACAATAATGATGATAAAACCAAAATAATTTATTTTTAATTAGATTTCAGTGTTTCTTCTGTCTTTTCTTATGTATATGGCAGCAATAACCACTACAGGCACAATTAGGAAATAAGGTAGATATTGCATAGAGTTACTCGACATGAAATTTTGTGTTATTGAATTAGGAACTATCCTGTAGATTGTACCATCTGATAATGAAACAATATACAATAGACCGTCTGGTCCTGTAATGACATCACTTATGCATCCAAATCCGGTGCCAAATATTATTTCATCCATGGAGTCACCCCAATTTACAACTTTGTCAGCCAATTGAGGTGATTTGAAAACAAAGCCATCTCTGTTATCATTTAATTGAAATCTGTATAAATTACCATTGTTACAATCTCCGACAAACACACTGTTTTTGTATTTTTCAAACTGCGGAGAATTGATAAATGCTATTCCTGTTGGTGCAACCGTTTTCATCCAAGTAAATTGTGGATCATGATACTGATATCCGGGATAGCCTGGAAGTTGTGCTAACGTGGTTTTATTTGCGGGCCCCATGATAACACCCCATCCAGTAAAGTCATCCGCTACGTTAGGCTTGAAGAGTGTGGTTTTATTTGCAGGACCTTGTATGACATCCCAACCGCTGTTAAAGTTTGGTGGTACTATGTTAACTTCATCGCCAAAGTCAGGACCATTTTCTGTATCCCAAAGTTTTCCAGTTACAGGATCAACAGTTAAACCAAAACTATTTCTAATTCCCATTGCATAATAAGGCCCAGTAGGAGCAACTCTCCAAATAACCCCCGTATCATTTGGTTCACCAATTGGATGATTCTGTAGTTTTCCAAATTGTCCAGCATCCCCGAGAACAATGTATACTGAACCATTCAGATCAGTTGTCATGGCTCCGCCATTATGATAGGTTTGGGTCTGGGGAAAATTCTTTACGAGAGTTTTATGTATCAGCGTACTTCCATTCCAATCATAACTATAGATTCTCTTCCCTATAGGAGGTCCTCCATTGAATGAAGATTGTGTAAAGTAAAGGTACACCTTGATTCCAACATGAGTAATTCCAAGCATTCCTTGCTCTCCTATGCTTGTGACATTTTCGTGAAGTATTGGCGTTTGCTGTACGCCATCCCGTATCAAAGTAACATTGCCTGAAGTTTTTTCTAACACCAAGATGTCATCTTTGTCCACAAAATCCATTGTGGTTGGACTGCAACAAATACTTGGAACATATTTTTGAACTATAAAATCATTATCTTTTATGCTAGGTTGAGAATATGCAGGCAAAATTATGCAGATAGATAATATAAAAATCAAAAATAACCAGAATTTCACTAATTCTCCTCTAAATCACTACTTATTAAATTTCAAGAAACAAAGTTAATCAATAAACCGTTTGCGATATTCGTATGATGTATATAGCAAAATCTAACTCATTTTCTTCTGCAAACCTTTTAATTTCAAAAAAGCCCAGTTCAATCAAATGGGAATGAACATAACAGAAAAGATACTTGCCAGAGCATCTGGAAAGACCAGTTTAACTACCGACGATGTCGTTTTTGTCAACGTAGACAAGGTAATGATTCATGATGTTTCTGGACCTGGAGTGATAGCAGTATTTGAAAAATTGAAAAAACAGGGCATGAAGATAGACAAACTCTGGGATCCATCAAAAGTCTGGGTAGCAGAGGATCATTTCGTTCCTTCTGCTGATAAGATATCTGCTCAAAATATCGTACTTCTTACAAATTTTACAAAAGAGTTTGGAATTTCAAAACACTTCAAGTATGGAATGGGTCAGTACGGAATATGCCATACGTTATCGCATGAAGAGGCAATGGTTTTACCAGGTGAAGTCTATGTAGGAGGAGATTCACATACTAATACTACAGGTGCACTTGGTGCATTTGCCGCAGGTCTTGGTCATACAGATGTTGCCTATGTTTTGTTAAATGGAAAGATATGGTTCAAAATACCTCCAACAATTTACTTTAAGCTAAATGGCAAATTACCAAATCATGTAATGGCAAAAGATTTCATACTGAAAATTATCGGTGATATTGGTAATGATGGCGCTGCATACAAGACAATGCAATTTGGAGGCAGTGGTGTTTCTGAAATGTCAATTGAAGAGCGTCTTACTTTGACTAACATGACAACAGAGGCTGGAGCAAAAAGTGGAATCATAGAACCAGATCAAAAACTCAGAGATTATTTATCTGCTAGAGGTGCAACAAAATACAACGAGGTTCATGGAGACCAAGACGCACAATATGAAAAGTTATACGAATACGAAGCATCTGAACTTGAACCAACTGTTGCAAAACCATTCTCTCCAGAAAATATTTCAGTAGCACGGGATTTGTCCTCAATTGAGCTAGACAAGGCATACATTGGTTCTTGCACTGGTGCCAAACTTGAGGACCTAAGAGCAGTAGCAAAGATTCTCAAAGGAAGACATGTAAAAATTAGAACCGAGATCTTGCCAGCTGCAATTTCAATCTTCAAAAAGGCAATGGACGAAGGTCTGCTTAAAATTTTTATGGATGCTGGAGTAATGGTTGGTCCACCAACTTGTGGTGCTTGTTGTGGAGCGCACATGGGAGTCTTAGCAAAAGATGAGGTTTGTATCAGTACCACAAATCGTAATTTTCCAGGAAGAATGGGACATTTAGAATCAAAAACATATCTTGCATCACCACTTGTTGCGGCAGCATCAGCTGTCACTGGAAAGATAACTGATCCGAGGGATTTGAAATGAAAGGTTCTGTAATAAAGTATGAGAAAGACAACATCGATACGGATGTAATCCTTCCAGGTCCTTATCTTAAGATTCATGATTACAAGGAACTTGCAAAACATGCAATGGAAGGCTTGGATAAGGACTTTCATTCTAAAGTAAAAGAAGGTGATTTCATACTTGCAGGTCGCAACTTTGGGTGCGGTTCATCAAGAGAACACGCTCCAATTGCACTTTCGTATTCAGGAATAAAAGCAGTTCTGGCTTTGTCATTTGCAAGAATATTTTACAGAAATGCAGTTGATGGTGCATTTTTGCTGCCAATAGAAATTGACGAGAATGCATACAAGGATATTTCACAAGGTAATACCCTGGAGATTGACACTACAAAAAATGAAATAAAAAATCTAACCAAAAACAGGACTTATCCAATGAAGCCTTTTCCTGAATTAATTGGAAAGATTGTTGCTGCAGGCGGATTGTTCAATTACAAACCATAAAAGATACCATTTCAAATTTTTCTATGTTATTCTATATTCAAAAGATCAGGAAATACTATTTATGACGGATTTTTTTATGCATAAAGTAATTGACACAAAATTACATAAATACAGATAATGTCAAATTAACGGAAATTCTAAAGCTAGATGATTCTATTAGATTTGTAGGTAAAATAAAAAATCGCAAACTGCATTCATTTGTGAGACGTGAAAACAAAACGCCTTTGCTTAATGAGGAATTGGATAATATGGCTCACTATCAAGCTTCGGTGAAGGCAAATATGGAAAATATGTTTGATAGCACTTTAGGCAAGACAAACTGGATGATTACCTCAAAAGAAAAAGTAAAACTAATCACACTTTTCTTAGATGATGGTTTACTAATATTCTCTACAGAATCTGACGCAAACCACGATGAAATAATCAGAAAAATTCAAAGTCTGAATCTAAATTTCAGTTAATCAAGATCAAGATTTTTTATACCATTATATCTTGCGTCTACAAAGAACCTCTGTATAATGTCACAAACACTATTTGAGAAGATTTGGAGTTCTCATATCGTACTAGAACAGGATAATGGACCTTCCCTACTTTATGTAGACAGGCATCTTATTCATGAAGTAACATCGCCGCAGGCTTTTGATGGATTGAGAATGAATAAGCGAATGGTACGAAGAACTGACCTCACATTTGCTACAATGGATCACAATGTTCCAACAACTGACAGGTCATTGCCAATTGTAGATCAGATCTCTTCAAAGCAAATTCAAGTATTGGAAAAAAACTGTAAAGATTTTGGAATTGAATTATTTGATATCCATAGTCCAAATCAAGGAATAGTGCATGTTATTGGTCCAGAGCTTGGTATGACATTGCCTGGAGCCACAATTGTTTGTGGAGACAGTCATACTTCTACACATGGCGCCTTTGGTGCACTAGCATTTGGAATAGGAACAAGTGATGTAGAACATGTCTTGGCTACTCAATGTATCTGGATGGAAAAACCAACAACTTTTGAGATCAAAGTAGAAGGCAAGAGAAAAAACCCACATGCTGTTACTGCAAAAGATATCATACTTTCTATTATACGACAGATAGGAACAGCTGGTGGAACTGGCACAGTAATAGAGTATAGAGGAGAAACAATATCAGATCTTACCATGGAACAAAGAATGACAATTTGTAACATGTCTATTGAAGCAGGTGCAAGAGCTGGTCTTATTGCTCCTGACGAAAAAACATTCGAGTTCTTACGAGGAAAGAAATATGTTCCAAAAAATTATGATGAACTTGTAAGTTATTGGCGTGAAAATCTAAAAAGCGATATAGGAGTACATTTTGATAAAAGTTTTACATTACACGCTGACAAAATATCGCCTCAAGTGTCATGGGGAACAAATCCTGCAATGACCACTGATGTGACAGGAACTGTACCGTTTCCAGAAGAATATTCTAAAGGAAATCCAGATGAAGAAAAGGCAGCGCACAAAGCATTACAATACATGAATCTCAAGCCGGGAATGCAAATCACAGACATTTCACTTGATCGAATCTTCATTGGTTCTTGTACGAATTCAAGATTAGAAGATTTGATTGAAGCGTCAAAAATCATCAAGGGTAAGAAGATCTCATCAAAGGTGCATGCAATGGTTGTACCAGGTTCACAACTTGTTAAAAAACAGGCAGAGCAATTAGGACTAGACAAAATTTTCAAGGACGCAGGATTTGAATGGAGAGAATCAGGTTGTAGTATGTGTCTTGGAATGAATCCTGACATCTTGGCATCTGGCGAGAGATGTGCTAGCACATCAAATAGAAATTTTGAGGGAAGACAAGGTGCAGGTGGAAGAACTCATCTAGTCAGTCCTATTATGGCAGCAGCTGCTGCACTAGCAGGGCATTTTGTTGATGTAAGAGAATTGGATTTGAATTAGCATGGAATCATTTAAAAAAATAAAAAGCATTGTCACACCTCTTGATAAGGTAAATGTAGACACTGATCAGATAATTCCAAAACAATTTTTAAAACTAGTACAAAAAACTGGATTTGGCCAGTATTTATTTTATGATTGGAGGTTTGAAAACGGAACTAAACCAAGAGAAGACTTTGTCTTAAACAGTTCAAAATATTATGATTCAAAGATATTGCTTACAAGAGACAACTTTGGGTGCGGTTCTAGTCGAGAACATGCTGCATGGGCTTTGCTTGATTATGGATTTAGGGTAGTCATAGCTCCGTCTTTTGCAGATATATTTTATAATAATTGTTTTAAAAATGGAATTTTACCAATAATGCTTGACTCTCAAAGTGTAGAGAAATTATTCAACAATTCATCTGAGATTGAAGTTGATTTACTACACCAAACCATAACTACTGATGATATTGTTATTCCTTTTGAAATAGAAAGTCACAGAAAAAAGACTCTGCTTGAAGGACTAGATGATATTGCTGTCACTTTACAATACGAAGATAAAATAACTATGTATGAAAAATCTAAACCCAAACTTTAGGCCTTCATTTTCTTGATTGACTTTGGAAAATAACTAGTAAACAGCTTTCCCCATCCGGTCCCACCGACTAAAATTACAGCTTTCAAATCTTACCTGTATGATTTCTGTTTTCTTCTTCTGGCGCTAGGCCCACCAAACTTCTTGGGTTCTTTTCTCCTATCATCTCCACTTAGAAGATGTTTATCAAAATCAGTAAGGCGTTTTTTAAGATCCTCGCGAATTGTTTTTGTAAATGGATGATCCTTTGGTTCTTTTTTTGATTTTGTCCAACCTGTCATTGCTCTTGATATGGCTACAGAAGATGCATAGGCTTGTCCCATAAAACCGCCACCGCTTACTCTAACGAAAAGATCAATTTTATCTCTTAAATCTCCAGCAACCTCTAGCGGTGCAAGCATTATTTCTCTTGCAGTTTCTTGTTGAACCATTTCTACTGGAATATTGTTTACTCTAACCATGCCTGCTCCTTTTGCAATATGAACATGTGCTCTTGCAGATTTTCTTGATGCAAAATAACTTTCTACTCTAGTAACCATTATTCATGCCATCCCACTAATTTTCCAAGATCTCCCATGCTGGTATAGTATGGAGAAGCTTTTCTAATCTTTGAATCTTCAAATTGTGTAGTTGTCATTGATTTAAGCTCATTTGGTACCCCCAAGTATGCTCTTAGTCTTTTGAATGCGGTTTTTCCTGATGGCTTTTTTGGTAACATGCCTCTTACCATCTTGGTTATCATGGTATCTGGTCTTCTTGGGTGAAACGGACCAAACTTTGGATTATTAATACTTGCAATCTCTAAAAATTTCCTGTACGATTTTATGATAGCATCTCTGTCACCACTTAACATGACATTCTCAGTGTTTACAATTGATACTCGATTTCCATCAATCAATAGTTTTGCTACATGTGAACACAGTCTTCCTGCAATCATGTTTGTTCCATCCACTATGATGTTCTGAACTTGTTTGATTTCGGTCTTTGTATGGGTTTGTTGTTTAGCCAATTATTATCACTCCTTTTCCTGTTGGATGGCTTTTTATTAGATCAGTAAAGTTGAGAATCTTTCCACCAGAGTCTAGAATCTTTTTGGCGCCAGATGTAGAAATCGAGAATGAACAAAGTGTTATTTTATGTGAAAGGTAACCGGTTCCAAGTACTTTTCCTGGAACAACAATTACGTCGTTGTCTTTTACAAATTTATCTATCTGACCAATATTGATTGTTCTTCTAGCACTAGATGGTTTGAGTGCAAGTTCTGCTAATCTTGACCATATTGGAGCATTGTTTTTCTTTGATGCCCCTTTGAGTTCCTTTGCCATCTGCATTACAACTTGGTTGGTCATTTGTAATATTGCCTTTTTTAACCCAAATATAATGCATGCTCAGCCAAGGGTAGAAATTACTTGCTTGAAGCTATCTAGTCTTTTTGCAAGCTCTTCTATTCCAGCTGATACTATTTGAGCTGGCGTTAATGCGCCTGTTGTTTCTATAGTTAAGATGTGATCCTCAGGGTTTCCAGTTTCTGTTAATACTGAAACTGTTGCAGAATTCCATTTTGCATGTTCAGTACCCCTTCCTAATCTTGCATATGCTTCAAGCTTTAACTTTTGATTTGGTGCAAGTTCGATAATTGGAATTTTATCACTAACTGGTTTTACAACTTCATCTTCCGAGGTAAGCTCAGCTGATGTAACAGTTCTTGTAGTATCTGCAGAACCTGCATCGATCATTAACATTACTCTACAACGAGAACAACCAACTTCACTATGGCAGTCACAATTTGATGCTTCAACAAACCTTGTTAGGTCTGTCTTTATTGGAGTCATTGCAAGTCTATGGGCTACGCCCTCATCTGCAAGGACAGAAGAATTTTCAATTATCACTACATCGTCGATAGCAAAAACAGGTACTCCAGTTAGGCAAATCCTTCTTAATGCGTTGGCGTATTGTAATGGTACGTTCTTTAATTTAACGACAATCTTTCGTTCATTTTGCTCAATAATCTCTAAAGAAGTCAAACCTTAGAGAAAACAATCGTTAGTCCAAATAAAAATCTAACGAGTTTTTCCGTATAGATAAATACCAAAGTTAAATATCACAATTATGGACAAGCCATCTGTAATCAGATTTGCAGTTGAAGGCGAAAAATTCGAGATTCTTGTAAAGCCAGATCCAGCACTTGATTTCAAGTTAGGAAAAAAGAAAGATATTTCATCTATAATGATCTCTGAGGAGATTTATTCAGATTCTAATAAGGGCACACGAGCATCTACTGAAAAATTGATGAAAGCATTTAAGACAATAGATCAAACTACAATTGCGACTATAATTCTTGAAAAAGGTGATCTTAACCTAACAACAGATCAAAGAAGAAAGATGGTTTCAGAAAAACGTAAACAAATTGTAGAATTTATTGCCAAAAACTTTGTCGATCCTAGATCTCATCTCCCCCATCCACCGCTTCGGATAGAGCAAGCCATGGATGATGCACGAGTCTCAGTTGATCCATTTAAAAATGTAGACGAACAAACAAAAGATATTGTTG
>Ga0207089_1026_pt1 | contig 40974 bp, 38 predicted proteins | sample Alteio_BWMinHeat_49_FD_153571 | JGI IMG/M metagenome (GOLD analysis project Ga0207089, IMG submission 153571) | Enriched cells from forest soil in Barre Woods Harvard Forest LTER site, Petersham, Massachusetts, United States -... | ecosystem: Environmental > Terrestrial > Soil > Temperate forest >...
CCGTCGTTAAAAGTAGTCCTAGCTTACAACAAGTTCTTTTACAAGAAATTCATGCGTCTAAAGAAAAATCTTATGTCAGCGATCTTGCTGCGGTTGCCTTTACATTATTAAACCGTGCAGGACTTTCTCGAGAGTTATTGGCTGGTGCATCGTTTGCAGGAAGCAAAGTTGCTGGCGCTGATTGGGAAAATATTATTTTAGATAATACTGACATGACTAGTAGTGACATTAGGAGTGTTACCTGCACTACCGGTGGATCATTTCGTAATACAAAATTAACTAATTCGAAAATGCATGGCTCACAATTTAGTAACGATCATGAAAGTAAGGAATCAATAAATCATAATGTGGACATGAGTCCCGATGGAAAGAGGATGGCAAGAATTGTTAATAATGCTATTCGTCTTTATCAAGTTGATGAAAAATTTCCACAACGCGCTCCTGTCCTCTTAAACACATTTCAAGGGCATACAAGCCACATCAATGTTGTTCGTTTTAGCCCCGATGGAAAATTGCTTGCTACGGGTGCGAAAGATAACACAGTGCAGATATGGGATTTAGAAACAGGCAAACAACTTTGCTATTTCGGTAAGTCGAAGCCAAAAAGTAAGGGTGATGGTGTTCAATGTCTCACTTTCAGTTTGGATAATGCATTATTAGCTTATGGCGGAAATCGTGGAAAAATTCGCATTTGGAATGTAGGCACGAAAAAACTAATCCGTAAATTAGCTAAACACACTGATAGTGTAACCAGTTTAGCATTTCATCCGGAAAAAGCATATTTGTTAGCATCCGGTGGCAAAGATTGCAATATGCATATGTGGTCTGTTGAAGGTAATGTGGTAAATCATATATGGGGGAATGCTTATGAAGCTCCTGTCAATGATGTCGCTTTTAACGGGAATGACGCCAATTGGTTTGCTCTTACCAGCGGATCCCAAGTTCAACTATGGGATAGTTCCGGGGATCAAGCCATATCTAATTCAATACTTCATTCTGAAAATGTGCGTCATGTTGCTTTTGATCCTCAGAATCGCATGCTTGCTGTTACAACTGAAAGCAATAATAACTATGGATTACGGTTGTGGAGTCTTCCTTACAAAACAGGTCAAGCTTGCTTAGCATCAATTGACGGATTACCTCAGCCGATTAATAGCATCACTTGGCACAAAACCACAGGACAACTGGTTTCTCATAGCGGTAAAGAAACCATCTATTCTTGGGGAATAGTGACTCATCCAGATCAATCTTCCTCACTACAATTACAGTGGGCAATGGATCAAACAACATTCATCGTAAAAGGTGTCGCAGTCGAAAATGCAGAAGGTTTGTCTGAGAAGATGAAAAATTTATGTTTGCCACCAAAGGCTTTAGACGCGGAACAAAAATCTCCGGCTGATTCTGCAGTCAAACAGCACACGAATCTACCTGCAAAAACTCATGTAAGTGCATTTCGCGAGCATTTTGAATCTTTAACAAGTTATCAAGGTACATTGACAAATCAGATGCGTCAAAAAAATTCTGCAAATAAACCTTCTATGAGTGAACAGAAAAGAAGTACTGTGTCGCATCAGATTACTATGTCTGGTACAACGACTTAAAAACGCGAGTTCTGGATAAGCTGCTTCTGTCATGCCAGCGTGCTTTTAGCTGGCATCCAGAATAGCATTTTGATTATCCAAAATTTGCATTTCTAACTTAGTGCAAGCTCAAAATGCTGTGCAATCTCCGCATACGCTGATTTTTTTAATCGTGCGCCATAATGCGTAACAACCTTAGATGCTGCATAACAAGCAAAATCACCCGCTTGCACAAAGCTCGAGCCGTGTGTAATTGCATAAAGAAATGCGCCACAAAATACATCACCTGCTCCGGTTGTATCAATAGGTGTAACTGGATACCCACTTACTTCGTGAAAACGCATTCCATCGTAAAGAAGTGCACCTTGTTTACCGAGCGTAATGACAAATTGCTTAGCTGCTGATTTTAATTTTTCTTTGATAATTTCCAAATCGTTGCTATCGCAATAATATTTTGCTTCAAATTCATTACAAAATAATAAATCAACCCCATCATCTACCATAGAAATTAAATTCTCTCTTGTAATGTCAGGTGGACGACAAGTTGTAAATGTTAAAACAATTTTACAACCCGCAGCTTTTGCAATTTTTTTTACAGCAATAATAGTTGCTTTTGATTGTGGTGCGATTGATAAAAATGATTCGATAAATAAATATTGAGAATTTTTTAATGCTGATTGATTAATATCATCTAATGTAATAAAAGCATTTGCACCAAAGAATGAATTTAACACGCGATCGGCATCAGGCAAAATCGCGATGATACATTTTCCTGTACGAGCTTCAGCACGAGCACATGTTGCTAAACTGGTTTCAATATTTTGTTCGCGTAAATCACGATAGTAATAATCGCCCGCAGCGTCTGGGCCAACTTTACAGGTGCAGAAAACTTTACCCCCCAACGATCGTGTGACAGAAAGAGTGTTTCCACTGGATCCACCACACGATTGCATCGGTGCTATGTCGCTCAGTCTGTTTGATAATTGTTCTTCTTGCTCTTGATTAAGCAAATTTGTGCCCCCTGGGTCTAGGTGAACACCAAGATCTCTCATAAAATTGAGTTGATACTGAAGATCGATCAAGGCAGTTCCAATTGCATAAACATTATATTGTTTCATATTTGATAGCTCAGTTTATTTAAAATCGGCTCATTATATTAGTATAATCAATTAGATACGAATTTTTACACCCTCAATGACGCTGCTTTTCTTTTTACAATAACCGGAAAAAATGTCAAACTGAAAGGTGTAGAACTTGCATGGATTGCTAATAAAAATGAAGCAGTTAAGGACAACCACAGTAATCTGTTTGCTCGGTGCAACTTTAACAAGTTGCATGGTTGGTCCTGACTATCATCCACCGGCTGCACCTAAAACTCATTCCTACACAGAAGCACCTATTGCTACAAAAACAATTAAAACAATTGGCAGAGGCTCAGCTAGTCAATCACAACATTTTATTGCGGGTCGCGATATCCCAGCAGACTGGTGGAAGTTATTTCATTCTGTCGAAATTAACAACCTCATTGAAACCGGGCTGAATAATAGCCCTAACTTACAAGCGGCACAAGCTGCTTTAGTTGCGGCACAAGAAAATTTCAATGCGCAGTATGGCGCTTCACTTTATCCCAATGTCTCGCTGCAACTCGGCGCAGAAAGACAAAGACAATCGACTGCAACTTTTGGTGGTAGCACTTCGAGTATTTTCAACCTGTATAATGCAACAGCCAATGTGAGCTATACACTAGATACCTTTGGCGCAGCACGACGCGAATTAGAATCACTGAAAGCGCAAGTTGATTATCAACAATATCAAATTGATGCGGCGTATTTGACATTAACTTCTAACATTGTCACTACTGCAATTACAGCAGCTTCTCTAACTGCACAAATTCAAGCAACACAAGAAATTATTCAACAGTTAACTGATCAGCTCAACACGGTGAGCCGTCAGTTTGAAGTGGGTGGCGCTTCGAAAGCAAACGTGCTGACACAACAAACACAGCTTGCCCAAACACGTGCAACATTACCACCATTACAACAAAGTTTGGCACAAGCCAATCATGCGCTGGCTGTTTTAATTGGTCAATTGCCGAGTGAAAGTCATCTTCCTCGTTTTAATTTGGATAAATTACATTTACCGACTGAGCTACCGATTAGCATACCATCCGCATTAATTCATCAACGTCCTGACATACGTGCTGCCGAAGCATTGGTCCACGTTGCAAGTGGCCAAGTGGGTGTAGCCGTTGCAAATTTATATCCACAAATTACATTGACTGGTGCTTATGGATATACTGCACTCACTATGCCAACTTTGTTCACTGCACAAAATAATCTTTGGGCATACGGTGGTTCATTATTGCAACCTATTTTTAATGGCGGTTCATTACGTGCGAAGAAACGCGCGGCAATCGCTAGTTATAATCAAGCCCTTGCACAGTATAAACAAGTCGTTTTACAAGCATTTCAAAATGTTGCGGACACACTGCGTGCATTAGAACACGATGCGAAAACATTAGATGCACAAAAACATGCAGAATTTTCCGCTCATCAAGCTTTAATCATTACCCAAAAACAATATAAAGATGGCGGTGTAAGTTATCTTTCACTATTGACTGCCGAACAATTATATCAATCCGCAAAAATTTCTCGGATCCAAGCACAAGCAGCGCGCTATGCAGACACCGCCGCTTTATTCCAAGCAATGGGTGGTGGTTGGTGGAATCAAGGAGAAAAATCATGAACCGACGAATGTCAATCATGCTCATCTGCCTCGCTATTTTATTTGGCTGCATAATCGCATATAAAGTTTTTGCAGCGATCATGATCAAGCGATTTTTAAGCAGCAATCAATCACCTATTGTGACTGTTTCAACGATGAAAGTGGGTTACACAAACTGGCAAACTTTATTAAAAGCCACTGGGACGATACGTTCAGTACAAGGTGTAAACGTGACGACTGAATTAGCTGGCATGGTAAAATCAATTAATTTTGAGCCAGGCGCTATTGTGAAGCAAGGCGACTTGCTAGTGGAACTTAATATCGCTGCTGATGTAGCTCAACTACAATCGATACAGGCTAATGCTGATCTTGCACAAATCACTTATAACCGCGATAAATTGCAATATGCGGCACAAGGTATTAGCAAACAAGTTTTAGATACTGATGCTGCGAATCTAAAAAGTCTTCAGGCACAAGTAACACAACAAATCGCAACGATCGCAAAAAAAACTATCCATGCTCCTTTTAGCGGGCGAACTGGTATTATTGCAATAGATATAGGGCAGTATCTTAATCCGGGTGACAAAATTGTCGCATTGCAGCAGCTCGATCCAATCTATGTTGACTTTTATGTGCCACAACAGGAAATACCACGACTCCAAATTGGTCAAGAAGTAAAAATGAATTTAGATGCATTTCCAAAAACGGATTTTACTGGAAAAATTACTACGATTGATCCTGTTGTTGATGAAAACACTCGAAATGTCGAGGTCGAAGCAACGATTCCAAATTCAGATCTGAAATTGCTTCCTGGAATGTTCTCAACAGTGTATGTGACTATTGGTGCACCACAGCCATTTTTAACGTTGCCACAAACTGCAATCACATTTAATCCTTATGGAAATATCATTTATATCGTTGGAAATGATGGTAACGACAAATCTGGTAAACCTATCCTTACCGTAAAACAAAACTTTGTGACAACAGGAAATATGCGTGGTGATCAAATCACGGTATTAAAAGGCTTGAAAGCAGGCGATGAAATTGTCACTAGCGGGCAATTAAAATTAAAAAATGGTACGCAAATTGCGGTTAATAATACTGTCATGCCAAGCAATAACCCTTCGCCTGATGCTCCAAATGAATATTAAGGATTAACTATGCGTTTCACAGATCTTTTCATTGAGCGTCCTGTACTCGCAACTGTCGTGAGTTTAATGATTTTAGTACTGGGTTTGCGTTCAATGGGATTGCTTTCTATTCAACAATACCCTTATACAGAAAATGCCGTCATCACTGTTTCAACAGTTTACACAGGTGCAGATCCTTCTGTAGTTGCAGGATTTATCACGACCCCCTTAGAAAATTCAATTGCAGAAGCCAACGGTATCGATTACATGACATCAACTAGCACACAAAATGCTAGTACGATTTCCATCAATTTACGTTTAAATTACGATCCTAGTAAAGCACTCGCAGATATCAACACAAAAGTAAATGCGGTTCTCAATCAGCTGCCGAAAAATTCACAATTGCCCGTCATCACAATTTCCATTGGACAAACTATTGATGCAATGTATATCGGATTTTACAGTAATGTACTCGCAACAAATCAAATTACAGATTATTTATTGCGTGTTGTACAACCAAAAATCCAAGCGTTAGATGGCGTACAAATCGCTGAATTAAAAGGTAACCAACCATTTGCCATGCGTATCTGGCTGGACCCGATTAAATTATCTGGATTTGGATTAACTCCTACCGATGTCGCGACTGCATTAGCAGAGAATGACGTTATTTCTGCTGTCGGTAGAACAGATGGCACGATGTTTACGGTAAATTTATCTGCCGATACAGGTCTTACCTCTGTTAAGCAATTTGAAAATATGGTGATAAAATCTAAAAATGGAGCCATTATTCGCTTACGCGATGTTGGTTATGTTTCACTAGGTGCAACAAATTATGATTCTGCTGTGAGCTTCAATGGAAAATCCGCCGTTTATATCGGCATTTTGGTTGCACCAACCGCAAATTTGTTAACTGTGATTCATGAAGTAAAACAATTATTTCCCGATATTCAAAAAGAATTGCCAGAAGGAATCAGTGCAAAAATCGTATATGACTCAACAGATTTCGTAAATAGTTCAATTCACGAAGTGATTAAATCATTACTCGAAGCACTTATTATTGTTACCATGGTGATTTTTTTATTCCTAGGCTCAGTAAGATCAGTCACCATCCCGGTAATTGCAATTCCACTCTCATTAATCGGCACTTTTTTTATAATGCTATTATTGGGATATTCAATTAATTTACTCACTCTTCTCGCGCTTGTTCTCGCAATTGGTTTAGTAGTCGATGACGCTATTATTGTTGTTGAAAATGTACAGCGTCATATGGAACAAGGCATGTCAAGATATCAAGCCGCCATGCAAGGAGCACGCGAATTAGCAAATCCCATTATCGCTATCTCGATTGTTTTGATCGCTGTTTATGTTCCTATTGGATTCATGGGCGGTTTAACAGGCGCATTATTTACTGAATTTGCATTCAGTTTAGCGGGTGCTGTTGGCATCTCCGCAGTGATTGCTTTAACTTTATCACCAATGATGTGTTCTAAATTCTTGAAACTCCCTGAAAATCATAATGGTGGCGGAGGATTTGTTGTCTATATTGATCGACAATTTGAAAAATTACGTATTCGTTATAGTCATATGCTGCATGAAGCTCTGCAAACCTTAAGCGTTATTGCCGTATTTTCAGTGATTATTTTTATTAGTATTTACTATCTTTATGACACTGCAAAAACTGAATTAGCACCGGTCGAAGATCAAGGTGTCATTATCGCACAATTATTAACGGCACCGAATTCAACCTTAGCGCAAACAGAATTGTTTTCACATCAGGCCTATGAAATTTACACTTCGTTTCCTGAAACAGAACGAGTTTTTCAATTAGATGGTATCAGTGGTTTAAATTCCAGTATTATTGGTATGGGATTAAAACCTTGGGATCAGAGAACTCGTACATCAAATCAACTCCAACCGTTAGTACAGGAAGAATTGAATAAAATTACTGGTGCGATTATCGCTGTTTTTCAATTACCGCCATTACCTGGGTCAAGAGGTGTGCCGATACAATTTGTCATTCAATCTACAGAACCATTTGCTCGTTTGAATGATATTAATCAAGAATTTTTAAAAAGAGCGAGTGAAACTGGTTTATTTCTTTATCTCGATACTGATTTAAAAATTGATAAAGCACAAACCAGTATTGTCATCGATCGTGACAAAGCTTCAGAATTAGGTTTAACGATGACTGATATTGCAAATTCGTTAGGTGCTGCACTTAGCCAAGGTTATATTAATTATTTTAATTTTTCAGGGCGCTCTTACCAAGTTATTCCTCAAATGATTCGTGAAAATAGATTAAATGCAAGCGATTTGAGTCATTACTATATAAATACCTCGAATGGACAAAGCATCGCATTATCGACGTTGACGCATTTAAAAACTACGGTGGTCCCAGAATCACTAAATCATTTTCAACAATTAAATTCAGCAACATTATCAGCAGTTGCCGCACCTGGTATTACTATGGGTCAAGCTATCGATGCATTGAAAAAAATAGCAACTGAAGTATTACCGCAAGGATATACCATTGATTACGGTGGTCAATCACGCCAATTTATTCAAGAAAGCAGTGCGCTCGTTGTGACATTTTTCTTCGCGCTAATTATTATTTTTCTTTCCTTAGCAGCATTATTTGAAAGCTTCCGCGACCCGTTAATTGTGTTGATTAGTGTACCGATGTCAATTTGTGGCGCAATGATTTTTATCAGCTTAGGCGTTGGTGGCGCAAGTTTAAATATCTACACCGAAGTAGGACTTGTGACGCTAATTGGTTTGATTAGTAAACATGGAATTTTAATCGTCCAATTTGCCAATGATTTGCAACATGAAGGAAAAAGTAAAATAGAAGCAATCGAAAGTGCTGCATCCATTCGACTGCGCCCCATTTTAATGACCACAGCCGCAATGGTACTTGGCGTGATTCCACTGATTCGCGCAACAGGTGCTGGCGCCGTCAGTCGATTTGATATTGGCTTAGTCATCGCATCAGGAATTTCTATTGGAACATTATTCACTTTGTTTGTTGTGCCTGCGATGTATATGTTTTTGGCCGAAGATCATCAACAGAAAAAACGGACAGATGAAGAAGATGAAGTTGTGATTGAAAGCTAAAATACATAGTGTCAAGTAACAGCTTAGATCATTTTGCCATTTTAATTTTTAAATTAAATGAAAACCTGATTAATGATGCTTCTTGACACTTTTTTCTTTTTTCTTCTTTTTTTCTCTTGAAAAAACACACTGGATCAAACTTGACGCATTATAAATTTTTCATATCCTGTGTAGTAATCCGGATTGCTTCCACCTAGCGTTCGCTTCCCCGTAGAATTAAAGCCAAGCTTCTCATAAAATGACATGGCTGGTTTATTAATAAGACGTGTGTCAAGTGTAATCATGTTTGCATCAGTAAATTTTGATTCAACACTTTCAATAAGTTGCTGACCAAGGCCTATATGAATTTTATTTTGCGACTTAAAATAACGAAATGGTTTTATGGCCAATAAGCTAATATAAACATCTGTTTTTAAATTTTTATCCCTCGCTTTTTCTTCTTCGTTTCTTGCTTTTACTGGGGCACAAACAATAAATCCAGCAATGTTATCTTCCAGACTAATCGTTGCTAAATATAATTTTCCCTGTTTTATTTCTTCTAATTCATCTTCAATCATTTTTGTGAGCCATGCTGCTTTAGACAATCCAGGTTTGAGGCCTAGTTGTTTTTCAGAATAATCGCGATAAAGGTCGAGAAATGAATCAAGGTGTGTTGCAATAATTTTTTTCTGCAATAAAGAAGAGGGTGCAATGTGCCACTCTACCGATGCTTCTAATGTTGATTTCGTACGATTAATTTTAGAATAAAATATACGTGCATGCATACAAATACGCCTCTATTTTGTTAAATATTTTGGCTAATTATAATTATTCCTTATCATAAAGTATAGCCTTCAAGTTGCAGCTGCCAGAACGCTTACAGCATGATAATATCTCTGGTCCATCATGCTCTCCGCTGTTTTTAGTAATGCAAAGCCAAATTTCTGTTGTACATTTACGTCGGATAAATCTGTTTTACCAGCTCCAATAGACTGCATAAATTGCAAATAAGTTGGTAATTTTTCAATATCTTCGTCAGATAACAGATGAAAATGTGGATTTAATTTTAATGGCAATGAAATAAAACCTATTCCCAAATAGATATTGGTAAATATACGCATTAGATAATATTTAGCCGTTTCTTCTTCGGTAGCTTCCTTTCCCAAATAATATTTTAAAAATGATGCACATAGATCCCATCTTTTCTTTTTCAACCACGCTAAGCTTCATAATAAGTCGGCGCAAATACCAAATCTCGCACGCAGATATTTTTGGGTTGCTGATACATCCACAAAGCAGCTCTTGCTAAATCTTCAGCAGCAATAGTCTGTGTATCATTTAAATAAGTATCGAGTATCATTGGAGTAGCCACTTTTGCAGGCGCTAAATTACAAACACGAATGCCATACTTTGCATTTGCTGCACGCAGTGACTCGCTTAGGCTTTTAACCGCTGCTTTTGTAGCTGCATAGGTCACAAATTTTGGCCTTGAACTTCTGTCAGCTAATGAACTTATATTAATAATTGTTCCTGATTGGCGTTCACGCATACCTGGTAATACGGCTTCGATGCCATTAATAACGCCGGTAATATTCACATCAACCATTTTTTTGTGATCTTGATGAGAGACTTCCGTAAAATCCCCTGCTTTTAAAAAACCAGCATTATTAATCATGCAATCCACTGGGCCATATTGATTTTCAGCAACGCGAATTGCTGTTTGCATTGCTTCATAATCCATTACATCCACAGATTGACAAAGTGCATTAGGCAAATCTAATGATTGCATTGCTGCTAAATTACGTGCCAGCAATGCAACTGGATAGCCTGCTTCTGAAAAAACCTTAGCCATGGCAGCACCAATACCGGAGCTCGCGCCTGTGATAACAACTAAAGATTTATTCATTTTATTTTCCTCGGTTGTTAAAAACTTCTTTTGCGACAGCAAATGCGTTCGTGACCGCAGCAAAACCTGCATATAATGCAGTTTGTAAAATAATTTCAACAATTTCTTCTTTACTCACACCTAGATTGAGTGCTGCTTCAATATGTGCTTTTAATTGTGGCATAGCATTACCGAGTGTTACGCAAGAAGCAATAATTGCCAATTCACGCGTCTTAATATCAGTCCCTTTACGACTTAATATTGTGCCAAAAGACCATTCAATTACCATGGTCGCGAAATCAGGACAAATGTCATTAGCTGCATTAACTAATGCTTCACCCGAGTGCCCACCATGCAATTCATTTAGTAACTTAAGACCTTTGTTGTATAGTTCAGTATTCATTGTTCACCTCTATTTAAATGTTAGTTTAAAAAAATCACACACATTCCATTTTTTATGTCACAAAGCTTTTATTACGAATTATCCATTGTCCATTTATTTTTAATAAAGTAATGTAATCAATAAAAACATTACCTCCTACTACGACACGCGCTTTTACTATTGCTGCATCTCCTGCTTGATCGAATGACAAAATAACTTTATCTAATGGTTCATTTTTTTCTGCAGAAGATATATCGCCAGTCATTCTGGCAATAAATTCACTACGTGTCCAATCAACATAATTGCCTTTAAAAATTCCTGTAATGTGAGCATCTTCGTGAAATGCTTGTTTAAGTTGTTCGACATTATTATGGTATGTACCAAGAAAATAGGCTTGCACAACCTCGGTAATTTTTTCTTTGTCAGTGTTCATCGTTACACCTCAAAATTTAAATCATCAGGATATTGGTCACCTGCTGCCATATCCGCGGGAATCAGTTGTTTGATGTGGTCTAAATCCTGCTGAGTGAGCTCAACGTTTAATGCGCCTACATTTTCATCCAACCGTTGTATTGAACGCGTTCCCGGAATTGGCACAATATTTTCACCTTGTGCTAACACCCAGGCTAATGCCAATTGTGCTGGCGTGCATTTTTTCTCTTTGGCTAATGCTATGACTGCATCAGCAAGTTTTAAATTATGTTGTAAATTTTCACCCTGAAATTTTGGTGCGATACGACGGAAATCATTTTTTTCTAGAGTCGATAGGTCACGAATTTTTCCCGTCAAAAAACCACGGCCTAATGGACTGTATGGTACAAAACCAATTTCTAATTCCCGACAAGTCGCTAAAATATCTTTCTCTGGTTTGCGTTCCCATAACGAATATTCTGATTGTAATGCAGTGATAGGATGGATTTTTGCCGCGCGTCGTAGAGTGCCTGATGTCACTTCCGATAAACCAATGTGACGTACTTTTCCATCCCGCACCAAATCAGCTAATGCAGCTACTGATTCTTCAATTGGAATAGTACGATCTGCACGGTGCAAATAATAAAGATCAATTACATCGATACCTAAACGTTTTAAACTCGCATCACAAGCTTCTTTAATATGTTTTGCTGAAGCATCAATTCGATATTTAAATTCACCTAAACGCACAAAACCACACTTTGTCGCTATAATAACTTGATCACGCTTAACATTATGCATGAGTTCAGCAATTAAGCGTTCATTATGTCCATCACCATATAAATCTGATGTATCCAAAAAGTTGACGCCGATATCAATTGCATGCCGCAAAGTTTTCAGCGACTCCGCATCGTCAGTTTTTCCATAGGCCATAGACATCCCCATGCAACCCAAACCCAATGCAGAAACTTCGAGACCCAATTTACCTAATTTGCGTTTTATCATATAATGCACCTTCTGTGTATTTAGTGTACAATTATCAACATGTCTGAACCTATTATTATCAAAGATTCACATTTCTTTCTTTCAACTGGGCAAGAGATTGATTCTATTGCAAATCCTCTTAAAGAACACTTAGGCGTTTCAAGCTTAGTGTATCAACGTAACTATAATGATGGTTCAGAAATTCGCTTAACCAATCAACCCACATGGACCAAGGAATTTTACAAACAAGGTTATTACCATGTCAGTGGCTTTGAAAAACACCCTAGTCAATATCAATCCGGCATAGCGGTTTGGTCTTCCTTAACGCACCATCAACCCATTTTGGCAGCTGCTCGACAATTTAATATCGATCATGGCATCACTTTATTGCAAAAAACTGCTGATGGAATCGAATATTTCTTCCTTGGCAGTACTTCTGACAAACCACAAGTCACTAACTTGTTACTAAATAATCTAGAATTCTTGCATCGCTTCACTGCGTACTTTAAAGAACAAGCCGCGCCATTACTCAAAAAAGCTTACGAAAACCGCGTGATTATTCCACAAAAATATCTAGCCGTTTCTTCTGATGAGCAAGGCATTCCTTCTGTACAAAACCTTAAAAAAATTGATGTTAAAAATATTCTTAAGGTCAAACGCTTTCAGATTGATAACAACCTCACGTTATCTGCCCGTGAAATTAGCTGCGCTAAACTCTTGTTACAAGGCAAATCAGCGCGACTCATCGGCGAAGAATTATTTTTATCGCCCCGCACGGTCGAAACTTATCTGCAACAACTTAAGGATAAACTACACTGTCAATCAAAAGTAGAGTTAATCAATACGTTAATTGAGCTTAATATTCAGTTGTTGTAATTTACCCATTATTGATTAATAGAGGCATCCGTAAAAAATACGGTTTTTTACTTTTTTACTAAGACATATATCTCATTGATTCGACTTGCTAACTCGCACATGTCTTCCTAAGCACAGCGAAGGATGATTTTACACACCTAATTGAACATCACAGCCTATTGAATATTATCAATAAAACATAACACCCCTATTTCGAGTCATAATAGTAATGTCAGGGAGATATTTATATAGTGCTGCTAAATTAATAGGTAGTTCTATGAAAAGCAAATATACGGCGAAAGTTTATCTTGATCACAGCTTGCTTTGCCAACGCGATGGTGAAGATGTAGATGAACTTTATAGTTGGATGCTGATTGAGACTCAAGATAAGTTTGGCAATCATAATGGAGAAATTACGGATAACAATACCGGAAAAGTTGTCAGGTGTTATCGGAAATCACCGGTTGAATGAATTACTAGGAAAAGATTAATGAATTTGCCAGGCAAGTCTATTCAACCAGATGCAGTCGATACGGGAAAAAATTTCCGTAGAGGTTTGGTTGCTACTCTTTTTTATTAATATCTACTCGATTCCAAGTTTGCGAACGTCCCAACAAAGGAAAGCCTATATAACCGCGTACACTAAGTTGTTGGCCATCATTGATAACCCGCATAGTGCAACGATAATATTTACCATTCACTGGATCTAAAATTTTTCCGCCACTCCATCGATCTTCATTTAATTGCATGCCAGTTAAAATTTGCATACCAACAATGCGTTGATCGTGTTTTTCATCACGACAGGCGGAGCAAACTTCATTTTCATCTTTGCCTGGACTTGGGTATATCTTTACGACAATCCCTTGCAATGTATGATCAGCAGCTTCTGTGATATGGACGATACTTTTTGGTTTACCTGAAACATCATCGATCGTTTTCCAGTAACCTATCGGTGAATCTAAATTAGCGGCATGTGTTATCGTTGAAATTATCATTGCGAGCGAGAAGATAACTAACTTTGACATAAAGCCAATTTTATTCTGAATAAAACTCATGGGAATATCCTTTTTATTTTGGACGTAACATCATTTCGGAAATTTTAGCAGTGATCGAGCGAGGTGAAAACCTCCCGAGATTCGCTAATATATAATTTTTAATGGCACCAGGGATAACATAAATTTTTCGATTATCTAATGCACTTAATGCAGTGGTAACAATTGTTTCCGCTGTATCACGTGGCCCGGTAATCGAATGATTTTTGCCAAGAGCATTAAAAAATTCAGTTGCCACAGGACCCGGGCATAATGCAAGGATATGAATATTCGAATGCTGATACTCTGCCCAGAGCGCCTCAGTAAAAGTTAAGACAAATGCTTTTGTTGCTCCATAAACTGAAAGATACGGACAAGGTTGAAAAGCTGCAGTGCTTGCAACATTGATAATCGCACCCTCATTGTCTTTCACCATGGCTGGTAAAAAAAGTTGTGTTAAATAAGTCAATGCATAAACATTCACTAAGATTTGTTCTTGATTTTTTTGCAGATCAGCTTCATGTAACCGACCAAACACACCAAATCCCGCGTTATTAATTAAAATTTTAACCGATCGATTGTTTCGCGAGATTAAATCAAATAATTTTTTTGGAGCATCTGTTTGAATCAAATCAATTGGGCATACATCAACTTCGATTTTATAGGCTTCACGTAATTTGTTAGCGAGTGCATTTAAACGATCTTCACGACGCGCCACTAAAATAACATTGGTACCCTTTTTCGCAAGCTCAATCGCAAACGTTTCTCCAATTCCTGAGGAAGCGCCTGTGATCAAAGCCCACTTTCCTTGGTAATTAATCATCCTTGAAGTCCTCAATTATGTCATCAATAACTAGTTATTATTAAAAAATACTAGCTACCATAAAGTATGTTTTTGTATAATGCAATCCTAATTTGAGGAGAGGTTTCATATGTTCCCAACGACACGCCTAAGGCGCTTGAGACACAATGCAGCGGTAAGAGATTTAGTGAAAGAAACACAGTTAAATCCGGATGATTTGATCTTACCATTATTTATAAAACATGGAATTACTGAAAAAAATCCCATTAAATCAATGCCAGGACATTACCAACTTGGCATCGCTCATTTAGAAGATGAAATTAAAGAAATTAAAAAATTAGGATTAAAGAGCGTACTTTTATTTGGTATTCCAGCATCCAAAGATGGGGTTGGTTCTGATTCTTACCAAGATCATGGCATCATTCAAACAGCCATCAAAAAAATTAAATCTATCGCTAAAGATTTGCTGGTCATTACTGATGTATGTTTTTGCGAATATACGGATCATGGTCATTGTGGCGTGATGACTGAACATAACCATGAATTCGATGTTGATAACGATAAAACGCTGGAATTATTAGTGAAGCAAGCTGTCAGTCATGCACGTGCTGGTGCGGATGTGATTGCACCTAGTGGCATGATGGACGGCATGGTTCAAGCAATTCGAAAAGGTTTAGACAATGCTGGATTTGCGCATCTTCCCATTTTAAGTTATGCGATGAAATATGCTTCAAGCATGTATGGACCATTCCGCGATGCTGCGGAAGGCGCACCAAAATTTGGTGACCGCCGTACACACCAAGCTGATTACCACAATGTAAATGAAGTCTATCGTGAATGTTTATTAGACGTTAATGAAGGCGCGGATATGTTAATGGTAAAACCCGCACATACTTATTTAGATATTCTCTGCCGCGTTAAAACACGTTTTCCTGAACTCCCATTAGGCGCGTATCACACTAGTGGTGAATTTGCGATGATCAAAGCTGCGGCGTCGAATGGTTGGATCGATGAGCGTGCTGCTGCGCTTGAAGTTTTAACTGGGATTCGACGTGCGGGAGCGGATTTTATTATTACGTATTATGCGAAAGAAGCGGCTCAGTGGTTGCGAGAATAAACGATAACGTAATGACAGACCCTAATAACGCGAATTCCAGATAAGCTGAAAATCTCACCTTCTGTCATGCCAGCATGCTTTTAGCTGGCATCCAGAATGGCTGAGTTTTATTAAAGGATGCTCTGGATGCCAGCTAAAAGCATGCTGGCATGACAGAGAAAGCTTATCCGGAATTCGCGTTAATAACAAGCTGCCAACAATAATGCCTGATTCGCCTGGATTTTTTCTTCGCGCTCAATTTGCTGATGCACTCTGCCATTTTTCAATGCCACAATTCGATTTCCATATTGCTCTGCAATCGCTAAATCATGTGTCGTCAATAAACATGTCATATGTTGTTGCTTGATCATCTTGTCAGTTAACCGCATTAAATTTTCTGCAGAACTTGGATCTAATGCACTAGTGTGCTCATCAAGTAATAAAATTCTGGGTGGATATAACATAATTAATGCTAATGCTAGCGCTTGTTTTTCACCGCCGGATAAATTTGCAACGACCTGATCCATTTTATCACTTAGCTTAACATTAAACTGTGCTAAATATTCTTGAAAAAATTTTCTTTCCCTCTTATTCTGCAATGAAAATAATTTTGGTTCATACTGTTGTTTCACTAATAAATAATTTTCTAGTACTGTCATCGAAATGAATAACGCGTCATGGCAATTTTGAGTTAATGTTTTAATTGCACGACTTGATTTTTTGCTCGAATAATTCCGTAGCAACTTTCCATCTAAGACTATTTGTCCTGCAGTTGCAGAATATCGACCATCAATTAATTTTAGTAAGGAACTTTTTCCAGAACCATTGCTGCCAAGGATGACAATGAAATCGCCTGCATAAACCGTATAGTTAATGCGATTCAATATTGGAGCGTCACATTTAGGAATTTCTAAAAAAATATTCTCCAGCTCTAGAAGTGAGTTCATGCTGTATTCCTCATTTTATTTGGATTCACTGCGGCACGTAAAAAAATAATTAACACAATGCCTAAAATCATTTTGAGATAGAGTGGATCAATATCAAAACGCAACAAAGTGTTAATCGCTAAAAAATATAATAAAACACCCAATAAACAGGCGATAAATTCAGCTAATACACGAAAATTTGCACTTTTAAAAATGACACGCAAAATCTGCTGACCCAAAATGATGGCGCCAATACCTGTTAAAGTCATGCCAAGACCCATACCAATGTCTGCATATCCTACGGTTTGCGCAGTTAACATTCCAGATGCTGCAGCAAGCATGTTAGTCAAAGCAAATCCAGCCAACCGATAATACTCAACTGGATTTCCAAGCCGTTGTAGCAAACTTGGGTTATCACCAAGCGCTCGCAGCATCAAGCCAAAACGGGTGCGTATTAACAACATCGCTATCAAACAAAAAATTGTGGAATAAAAAGCGACTAACAACCAACCGGCTAACTGACCTTTTTCAAATGCTGTTGACACTAAAGTGGTTTGTGACAACAAACTGATGTTTGGACGTCCCATAAAAATTAAATTACCACTCGTTAAAATGAATGTGGCTAGCACACCGGCTAATAGTGGGTCTACGCGTCCGCCGCGTTGAATCAAGCTCACCAATATACCCGCTAAACCGCCAGCCATTAATGCGCACACTCCAGCAATCGCAGGAGAAATTCCCGCTGTAACGAAACGTGCGAATACCGCAGCACCTAAAACAAAACTCCCGTCTAGAGTCATATCAGTTGCACGCAGTAACATGTAACTGATGCTAATTCCAAATGCCAGCGGTAAAAATGTGATGGCTTGTGTGAGAACAGCTGCGATTAATTCCATTCTTATACACTCGCTGCAGAATCAACAACTTCAATTTTGTATTGCAATTTTTGTGCGGCATTTTCTATTGCTGAAAACGTTTGCCCTTCTTTTTGTAATGAGTTTTTATTCACGAAGACTGTTAGATTTTTCATGCTGACAATGGGTAATGAACAAATTGATTGTCCATTTAAAACTGCTGCAACTAATTTTGCACCTTCAACACCAATTTGACGTTCATGCACGCCGACAGCAAAACCGGCGCCATCTTGTACTGAACCTTGGTCAGAAGTGATTAATGGAATATGTTTATTAGCCGCCATTTTTTGCAATGTTGCCACACCGCTTACAATCAAACTGTCTTTCAACACAAAGATTCCTTGGGTATCAACAGGTAATGATTGTGAAACACCATATAATTCTGGCAAGTTAGCTACCATTTTATGATCGACTACAATGCCGTATTTTTTACCCGCCGAAATCGCTTCTTCTACTTCAGGAAAAACTTTATTTGCTGAGCTATGAATCAATGTGACATGTTTCATTGTCGGATAAACAGTATGAATAAACTGCATGATTTGATCTGATGAAATTTCATCGTGCACCACTGCAACATGACAGGGATGCAATTTGTTTCTGTCATTTGCAGAAACATCTGATGCTAAGCTCACGATAGATTGTTTTGGTGACATTGCCATCGTCATTTGTGTTGCATCAACACCAATTGGCACCACAAAAGTGTAATTTGCATCACGCATTTGCTGCACGATGGCACGTTCTAAGTTCGCATCACTTTGAGCATTTTCAACTTTAATCGCTACTGGTTTTGCATAAAGTTTAGAAAGAGTATCGGTAAAACCCGCAACAATTTCATTCATTGCTTTATGTTCTAATGGCTCAATAATACCAATCGTGATGGTTTTGGAGTCGTTATTCCTTTTTGGGCTGCATCCGACCAGGCTCGTAGTACACAGTACAGCAGCAATAATTTTGGTAATAATTTTCATGGCACCCGCTTCCTCATATCTATAGCGTGCTGTAACGATACAGCATTACATGAGGATGGTCAACAGCTGCTTTTCGTCTCAGTCGTTGATAAAGCTCGCGAACTCAACATGATATTTTACCGGTGTAAACTCAATGACTTCATATTCTGCAACATCATGAATATAATAAGGATCTTGGTGAATAATCGCCATGAGTTGATCACGATCAGTCAATTGCGACAAAATGACACCTCCGACACGAGGATTCATTGGACCGGATACAATAAAACAATCTTTTTTGTAAAACTGATCAAGAAAATTACGATGATCTGCGACATGCTGATCGACAACTTCGATTGGTTTAATATACTTCAATGTCACCAAAAACATGATTGATTCCGCCTTAATTAAGAAAAAAGATAGATAATAGTAACAAATTTCTTTATATTGCAAGGCTGCTTTGTTGAAAAGCAATGATTGAAAGATAACCAAATTAAATATAATGATAATTAAGTGATACAAGAAAAATGGCTTTATTAAAAACATTGTTCAGGCTCAAACCGCCTCATTCAAATTCACATCACCAAGGATTATATCGCTGCTTAACAGCATCTGATCTTGTGGTCATGGGAATCGGAGCGATTGTTGGCGCGGGTATTTTTGTACTGACTGGCATCGCTGCCGCCAAACAAGCAGGCCCTGCGATTACACTTTCTTATGTCTTAGCCAGCTTTGTTTGTGGTTGTAGCGCACTAGCTTATGCTGAGCTCGCTTCCAGTGTTGGCGGCTGCGGCGGTGCTTATACCTATGCCTTCGTTGGCATCGGTGAATTCATCGCTTGGTTAATCGGTTGGGATCTGCTGCTCGAATATGGGATGAATGCAGCCACGATTTCTATCGGCTGGGGAGGATATCTGCAAAGTATTTTGCAGACCTGTGGCATCACTATCCCCAAAGCATTGTCTGCTGATCCATTTAATGGCGGAATTGTCAATTTACCCGCTATGTCGATTGTCCTTCTGCTTGCCGCAGTTCTTTCTATCGGCACACGAGAAAGCGCTCGCTTTAATAAAATTATCGTCATTATAAAATTAGCCGTCATCGCTATTTTTATCGGCATTGCCACATTTTGCTTTGACCCTGCCAAATGGAAGCCCTTTATGCCTTTTGGTGTAAAAGGAATCGTTAATGGCGCAGGCTTTATTTTCTTTGCTTATCTTGGTTTTGATGCTATTTCCACGACCGCGGAAGAAGTTGTCAATCCAGCTCGCGATTTACCCATTGGAATTCTTGTTTCATTGGTGATTTGCACAATTCTTTATGTCATCGTCGCAGGCTTACTGACTGGCATCATGTATTATCCAGAATTAAATGTGACTTCACCCGTTTCAACTGCGCTACTCCATGTTGGTTACAAACTATCATCAGAGGTCGTTGCTATTGGTGCTATCGCTGGTTTAACCACTGCCATTTTTGCCATGTATTATGGCTGTACGCGGGTTTATTTAGCCATGTCACGCGACGGACTCATTCCAAAATTATTTACTAACATTCATCCCCGCAGTCGCTCACCGCGCCAACTTGTCTGGTTCTTAGGCAGCATTATGGCTTTGATTGCTGGATTTTTACCTATCGATCAAATTGCAAATATTGTTAACATCGGTGCATTAGCTGCGTTTGCCGGCGTTTCTATCAGTGTCGTTGTTTTACGTCGCACCAAACCAGATATGCCAAGACCATTCAAAACACCTTGGAGCCCTTTCATCCCGATATTAGGTGTTGTCATGTGTCTTTACTTGATGGGAAGCTTGCCTTTGATTACTTGGGTCAGCTTTTTCACCTGGATGGCCGTAGGTTTAGTTTTCTATTTTGGTTACAGCCGATTTAATAGTGTCTTGCATTCCCCCTCATCGTAACAAGGGGGAAAAGTTTCATGGATTACTTTTTGTAATCTACTATGCTTTCAACACAAGCATTTCCATTCACGTGTTGGCCATTCCACATTCCAGTAACACTGCTAATCGCTTCTGAAATACCATTCACATCTTGGTCAGGTACATAAGTATCTGCATCAAATTGCAAGTTTATTGTCGGGATTTCAAAATGATACTTTAATGGATGCTTATGATTTGGATCCATGATAGGTGTAATAATAACTGTTGAAGTATAAACACGAGAATTATCGAGCATTACAATGCTTGCATTGGTTGTGACAGGTCGTTTCGTTTTTGGATCCACGATATTGCTTAAATTAATTTGTAAACCATTGGTCAACTGTACGCTCGACCAAATCCACTGAGTCGCACCTGGCACTATTACAAAATCACCCCATTGATGATCCATCCACGACAAACTTTGTGTGGGATCTATCGTATAGGTTTGATCATCAATCTGGATTGTTCCCGCCGTGTTGACTTCTGTTTGTGAATAATAATAGCTATTGGTGTTATTCCACATATTAACTAAGCCCGGCTGATCTGTATTTTGTGTGACTAATAATGGATCTCGTTCAGGAGTCAATTGCATTGAAACTTGCAGCACATGACCATCTTTTGATTTGATCTTTGCATTCACAACATATTGTCCATTGATTTGTTGCAACGTAACGTCGTTACTGTAAGCAAAATTTAATGTATCAGTCGATGCAACCATTTGATTTGCTGGATACACGACTGTATTGCCATAAACTTTTTGATTGTCGATATCTGCAATTTGGAGACTAAAACGAGGAATAGTAGATTTTTTACCTTTTTTATCTGTCAAAATATAATAATTGTAACTGATGTAATAACCAAAATTTCTACCGTCTTGTGTTGTCAATTTCCCATTGTAATACCACCACTCAGAAAGATTCTGCACGGAATATGGCACAGCAGCATAATGTGCAGCTTCATCACGTGGAAATTGAATAGGATAATATGGAAAATTTGCCAATGCGGGTAAAGAAGTGAGCGTAAGTGCTGCTGCAATGATTTTTTTTATCATAGTTGCCTCATATAAAAAAATAAATATTAGTATTGCTAAAAATTTTCTTAGAGTTTTCAAAACTACTATACCAAGAAAGAATTTAAAAAACATGTTAAGATATTTGATAAATCAACAAGGACTGTTGCCATGCATGAAATTGAATTCGTCCAAGATCTTGCGGAAATCATGCTCACGTCTGGGCTCATTACTTTATTATTTCACCGCTTAAAACAACCTGTAGTACTTGGATACATTCTTGCAGGTATCATGATTGGACCGCACACTTCGTTTACCCCGCTCGTCTCCAACATAAAAATCATTAAAATTTTCGCTGAACTAGGCGTCATATTTCTGATCTTTTCATTGGGATTAGAATTTAGTTTACGAAATTTAAATAAAGTCGGCATTTCCGCATTTACTGCAGCAGTCATCGAAATCATCGCTATGGTGTTGATTGGTTATGAAATCGGGCATATGTTTCATTGGAGTGATATTAATGCGCTCTTCCTAGGCGCCATGATTGCTATTTCTTCAACAACCATTACAGTGAAAGCGATCAATGAATTGGGATTACAAAAAAAAGACTTCGTTCAGCTGATCTTTGGTATTTTAATCATTGAAGATATTCTCGCAATTGCGATCTTGGTACTCTTATCAGGTATCGCCACCAGTGACTCTGTTCACACCATGGATATTGTCTTCACACTGGGAAAATTATTATTATTTTTAATCGCTTCATTTGTCATTGGTCTCTTAACTGTTCCGCGTATTATTTCCTACGTTGCAAAATACAACAGTCATGAAATGCTATTAATTTCCGTCTTAGGTTTATGCTTTGGATTTTGCCTTTTGGTAGTTCATTTCGGATATAGTATTGTACTCGGCGCATTTGTCATTGGCGCGATCATTGCTGAATCAAACGAAGTGCAAGTCATCGAAAAATTAATTGAACCATTGCGCGACATGTTTAGCGCCATCTTTTTCGTTGCTATTGGTTTATTACTTAACCCTGCAGATTTATTAACATACTGGTTTCCAATTATCATTATCACGGTAGCAGTGATCATTGGCAAAGTTATTAGCTGCAGTTTTGGTACATTTATCACTGGGGAAGATGGCCGCACATCTTTACAAGTGGGAATGGGATTGGCACAAATTGGTGAATTTTCCTTTATCATAGCAGCGCTCGGCATTTCTCTCAAAATCACCGGTGATTTTTTATATCCCATTGCAGTTTGCGTATCTGCATTAACAACTATAAGCACGCCGTATTTAATTCGCGTATCGAATCCGCTCGCAACAAAAATAAAAAATATTATGCCAAGCAGAGTTGCAGAAACATTTAATATTTACACCGCATGGCTGCAATCAATTCAAAATAACGACAGCAAATTACGCCGCACATTACGCAAAAATTTATATCGCATCGTGATTAATTTAGCATTCATTATCATTATCTTTCTATCTAGTGCACGACTCGCGGAAAGTAACTTTCTTGTTAACTGGGGAATTTCTAATGAAAAAATTTTTAAAACAGTAATGTGGGGCGGTGCATTGATTATTGCACTCCCATTTTTAATTGTCGTGTATCAAAAAATAAAGAAAATCAGTGTTGAATTGGCAGACTTTGGAGTAAAAGAAAATAGTTTGGGTGGATTAACTACGCCGGCTAGAAAAGCTATCTCTGAAGTGATTCCAGCACTTTCTATGTTAATTATTATGTTGTTCATTAGCGCGTTAAGCGCGAGTATATTACCACCGAGTGAGTTATTAATTTTCGTTTTTATCATCGCTGCTATATTAATCTTATTTTTGTGGCGGTTTTTTGTGAATTTACATGCGAGATTGCAGGGGATTTTGCAGGATTCTATGGGAAAAGAGAAATAACCTAAATGCACAACAATTTTGCGATTTTGAAATAGTGAAGTACTTCCTCAGATAGACCAGGAGAAATTTCGTAACAGCTCAGAGATATTGACCGTATCTCGTCATTGCGAGCGCGAGCGAAGCAAACCAGGCTTTATTGCCACTTTTTAAGAAGAAAAAAAGCATACAACTTCACCGATTTAATTCTTTTAAAGGGACAATACTGCCTGGGTTGCTTCGCTCGCGCTCGCAATGACGGAGCCCTGAGGTTATTACCGTGGTTGCTTCGCTCACTCGCAATAACGTTAAACGAAGCAACTACGCAACAACGCCTCGCGAGAATGACACATACTTTTTCTTAACCACGCATAACTGGTTGCGGTTTCAATTCATTATCCAATACATTTTCTATAATCGTCGCCAACAATTGATGCACCACTCTGGTTGGATGCACCGAATCCCAGAAAACATACTGATCTGGATTAGCACACGTACAAGATTGTGGATTCTTTTCGCAATCTTGACCAAATTGGTATGCTTGATTCAACACGGTCGATTTCAACGTCATGCCTTTCGTGACAGGATTTTGCATATATTGCATAAAATAACCACCAGTCCAGCAGGAATCCGTTGTATCGGTAATCGCTGGGTTATATTTTCCTGGATGATCAATTAAATCATTTAGAAAATAATAGGCGTCAACTTGGATGTAAGTCGTTGTTGGATATAACTCCTGTAGATTTTTAATGACTTCAGGGAGAAGTGTGTTGTGATACTGACTCAATAATCCCAATCTTGCCGTATTATGCTTTGCAATCGCCTGCGGCACACGGGCTAAATCAGGCATATTTAAAATTAAGAAATGGCGGGCGCCACTTTGAATAAGTTGAATAATGGATGACTGAATACCTTCTGTAACGGTATTTGCTAAATTGCTAGGATCACTTGTTGCGTCATCCAGGTAATCATTTGCACCAATCCAGATGATAAAAAGAATCCCTGATTTATCAGCTATCGGGGAATCTGCTAAGTAGTTATTGATCTCCATCGTCAATGTAATCGGCAATGCGCCGCGCAAAGGTCCCCGCAGCACAATCGCCGCATCACCTACTGCATGATTTTCAGAAGAAATCTCGTAATTCTTTTGAAGATAGGCAGCGACTAATTCAGTCCATACTGGACCGTTTGAAAAACGTCCGTAGTAATAAGGCGGCGACTTAGGAACAATTAATGGGCTATGATGGCTCACTAAAAAGTTATATAAATTACCGTCATCCGATAAGCTGTCGCCGAAAAATACTACGCTATTAAATGCGCTTGCAAAAGCTGTGGAAAAACAAAATAGTAAAATAAAAAATAAACTTAACCTTTTCATTGAATTTTCTTCCTGATGACAAAATTAATCGGGTTATCGTGAATTCCGGATAAGTCTCTCTCTGTCATGCCAGCGTGCTTTTAGCTGGCATCCAGAGCCACCTCAAATTTATATCTGGATGCCAGCTAAAAGCACGCTGGCATGACAGAAGTGGCTTATCCAGAACTCGCGTGGTTAGTGTAGCGCTAGTACTTTCAAATTGTCATCTAAAATTGCAATAAAAAACATTTCAAGCGATACTTAAGCTATCTATTTTTTACTCAAGGACGATGCTGTGGCTGCCAGTGTTGAATTTAATGCTCAGCAACACACTTTAACCTGTAAAGGTGAATGGGATCTCAATAACCTTACACAGTTACAGCTTGTCTTTGCAAACCAGCAATGGCCTCATCAAGGCGAAATTGCCATCAATGGCGAAGCAGTAACAAAAATGGATAGTGCTGGTGCTTGGTTGCTAATTGAATGGCGCAAAAAATGGGAGCAGCAAGGATTAAAAAGCCGGCTGGAAAAATTTCCTGAGCAATATCAAACGTTGCTTAATTTGATTGAAAAACGCGTCACCCAAGAAGGCACGCCACCGAATGCTCAAAGCCCGCCTTGGTTAGCGCGAGTGGGAAAATCAGCAGTCGTACAATTCTTCGAATTGAAAGATTTTTTCAACTTCATTGGGCTACTATCAACCGAGTTATTGTCTATTTTACGTCACCCAGCACAATTTCGTTTTAGCTCATTAGTCAGTGTGATTCAAAAAACCGGTTACCAAGCTTTACCTATTATCGGTCTATTATCACTGATGATCGGTATTGTTCTCGCCTATCAAATGGGTGTGCAATTACGTAATTATGGTGCAAATATATTTATTGTTAATTTGCTTGGTCTCTCTGTGCTGCGTGAGTTTGGCCCGCTGATAACAGCCATTATGGTAGCTGGCAGAACAGGTTCAGCCTATACCGCGCAACTTGGTTTAATGAAAATGAACCAAGAAGTGGATGCACTGACCACGATGGGCATCACTTCCGGTGAGTTACTCATCTTGCCGCGCATCATTGGACTTGTGATAGCGTTGCCGTTATTAACAGTGTGGGCAGATATTTTTGGTGTATTTGGCGGGATGCTGATGGCAAATAATATGCTGCATATCACTTGGGATAGTTTTTTGAGTCGTTTTCAGCATGAAATTCCACTTAAAACATTAATTATTGGCCTTGGTAAAACGCCCATTTTTGCTTTACTGATCAGCAGCATTGGCTGCTTTCAAGGTATTCGTGTGGAAGACCGAGCGGAAAGCATTGGAACCAACACGACTCGCAGCGTGGTGTTGGCAATATTTTTTATTATTGTGGCAGACGCTGCATTCTCCATTATTTTCAGTAAGCTAAAATTATGACTAACGAAAATATTGTCGAAGTCAAAAATTTAAAAACCTATCTCGGCAATAACTGGGTTCACAAAGAATTAAACTTGAGCGTCAAACGCGGTGAAGTATTAGCGATCATCGGCGGCAGTGGCTCGGGAAAAACTGTCTTGCTGCGAGAAATTTTACAACTTAGAAAACCGACTGCGGGTTCAATTCGAGTGTTTAATCATGAGTTGACAACAGCCACACCGAAAACATTACTCGAAGTGCAACGGCGGTGGGGTGTCTTGTTTCAACAAAATGCTTTGTTTAGTTCGCTCACCTTATTAGAAAACACTGCATTCCCATTAAAAGAACATACAGCACTTGATCACGAGATGATAAATCAACTCGCCACATTAAAAATTTTAATGGCGGGCCTCCCCATTGATTCAGTCTGTAAATACCCGTCTGAATTAAGCGGTGGAATGCAAAAACGCGCTGCGCTGGCACGGGCTATTGTGCTAGATCCGGAACTACTTTTTTTGGACGAGCCCACATCTGGGCTTGATCCTGCCAACGTTATTGCATTCGATAGACTGATATTAAACTTGCAGAGCACCATGGGTTTGACTATTGTAATAGTAACGCATGATGTAGATAGCTTAAAACGCGTTGCGAATCGAGTTGCGTTTTTAGGCGAAGGAAAAGTGTTGAGTATTGGTACAGTTGATGAATTAATGAAAAATCCGCACCCACTTATTCAAGATTTTTTCTATGGGCCGCCGGATACTAATGGAAGGTAAACATTTTCATGGATACCAATGTTAACTATACCGCTGTCGGCATATTCGTCATTTCACTGATCGCCGCGTTAACGCTCAGTATTATTTGGTTGTCCGCTGGTTTATCACTGCAAAGCTATACAACCTATCTTGTTTTTATGCAAGAATCTGTCTCAGGATTAAGCGTAGATGCGCCAATTGAATATAATGGTGTCGATGTTGGCACAATTAAACAAATTGCGCTAAGTCATAAAGATCCGCATTTGGTAAAACTTTTATTAAATATTCGCAGTGACACTCCCATTACCAAAGGTACAGTCGCAACACTCAATAGTCGTGGCTTAACCGGAATTACCTATCTTGCATTGAAAGATACGGGCAAAGATTTAACCCCATTAACGGCTGAGAAAGGTCATCGTTATCCTGTTATTAATACTGCACCATCATTATTTCTGCGGATTGATACTGCTATCACTAAATTATCAACTAGTCTCACTCAGTTAAGTGATTCGTTACAATCGATATTAGATAAAGATAATCAACGTTCATTCAAATCTGTTCTGCGCAACCTTGATAAACTTACGACGACTCTCGCGGATAACACCGGTAAAATGAATATCATCTTGAATAACACGGCTTATGCCAGCCGGCAATTTCCTATGTTATTTCAATCTAGTTTGGGCGCGATGCAGGTTTTAGAGACGGAAACGCTCCCCGCTACGAACCGAATGATTGCTAATTTAAGCGAAGTTACTCATAATCTTTCCACTGTATCGTCTGAAATTAAGCAAAATCCAGCCGTATTAATTCGAGGGAAACAACCTCAGCCACTAGGACCAGGTGAAAGATAAATGAAAAAATTGTTATTAAGTTTGTTCCTTGTAATTAGCCCGCTGTGGCTTACCGGCTGTTTTTCGCCAGTTAAAATTCCACCGCAAAATACTTATGTCATTAACCAAGTGCCAGCTGTCGCATACAAAGAAAGAACACGACCCGTTACGTTATTAGTACTGCCCACAGAAACTAATCCGGTTTATGACACAACCAATATGGCTTATACAACAAAACCCTATCAAGTCGCCTATTTTGCCAACAATGTTTGGGCAGAAACGCCAGGCAAAATGATGACACCGTTAATTGTTCAAGCATTGCAAAACACACACCATTTTCATGCTGTGGTCACAGCGCCATTTGCTGGGCGATATCATTATGTGTTAACCACACAAATACAACAATTGGAGCAAGATTTTTCATTTCAACCAAGCGTCTTACGGTTCCGTTTATATGCACAATTAATTCGTTCGAGTGACAATCGCCTGATTGCCGCAAAACAATTTTCCGTAGTCGAAATGATCCCGACAAATAATCCTTATGGCGGTGTCATTGCAGCGAATGAAGCTGCGGGAGATATTTTGCAACAACTCTCAATATTCTGCTTACGACTCAGATAACAATGTGGCCACCTGTTTATTCTGTGAAAAAACATCCGCGTGCACGGCGTGTTAAATTACGCACTTCTTTGCAAGGTTTAGAAGTCATTGTACCTCTACGTTTTAATGTAGCGCATATACCTGATATTTTAATTCAACACAAAGATTGGATTATCAAAAAACTTTCAGCAATCAGAGAACACGCTCACGATATTGAACAATTACCCAATAAAATTAATTTATGTGCGATCAATCAAATATGGGGAGTCGAATATCTTTCCGCAACAACTAAATTACGTTTAATTGTAAGACCTGATCAATCAATCGCACTGATGGGTAAACAAGATTTTGTGACAAATAAAAAAATTTTATTAAGTTGGGTAAAATCGCAGGCAAAATTACACTTATCCTTGGCACTTGATGCTGTTAGTCGAGAAATCAAATTACCTTATGAAAAAGTCACGATCCGTGATCAACGCACTCGTTGGGGAAGTTGCTCTAGAAATAAAACCATTAGCTTAAACTACAAATTACTTTTTTTGCCGTCCGAGCTTATGCGACATATTTTGATTCACGAGCTATGTCACACTGTTCATTTAAATCATTCAGAAAAATTTTGGAACTTGGTCGCTAAATTTGATCCGCAATGGCGAGAAAATAGAAAAGCCATTCGACAAATGGATGGCTTAATTCCTAGATGGATTAGTTACTAATTCTTCTTCCGAGTACAGGTGCTGGTTGAGGTCGAGCAATGCCCTCTACTTGCTCTTCACCATTTTCTACAGGTGCATCCATGTGACGATAGTGATCACCTTCTTGTTGTGCTGCAGGTCGAAAAAAGCGATACATACAGTGCGCTGCGGTTTTTAATTTATTACCAATGTCCCTAATAACTGCAGGACCGTAATTAATAACTGCGGGCAAAATAAATATGGAATTTACAATATAACTCGCGGGTTGCACTGACCATGATCCCATAAATGCAGGTAAATCAACGGTTGCTAAAGAGGTTCCAGCAGCTGTTAACGCGATTGCACCGCTTTTACTGATTGCACCGCTGCTATTAACAGAACATGATTTAATAGTTAAGATACCAATACACATTAATGCACCAGCGCCAGTAAAAAACAGGCTACCGTTAGAGTCATAACTTTTGCAACCTGTAACCCGCTGGTCGCCCTCCTTGCATGATAACAATATTAACGCGGCCAACGTGTCAAATCCTAGCTTTGTTACACCTTGAATAAAATAACCTCTGAGAAAATTATCTTTCCAAGGATAAGCTCGCGCTCTAATGTCTTGTTGCTCAGGAATCTCTACATAGTGAGCATCCAATCCAATTACAGCAGGTTGTACAACTTGATGTTCTTGTTGCTGAGGAGCAATTTCAGCTTCAAGACGCTCTGGGGCATCCAGTTTTAGTTTATCCAATGAAGAAACAGGCATGACATCGGGATGACCTTCCTTTTGTTCTCCGGGTTGTTGATCCTCTTCAGGCTCACCTTGTGGTTGACCTTCGTCGCTTTCTGCAATCGTTCTTTTCATATAAATCCTTGTCCTGTTTATTATTTGATCGCCAAATAATAGTAGAAAAATTATATCGTAATTTGACTGGATAGCAATTCCTTCCCTCAACGATCACAATAAATCCTTTGCCTTATGCCTTGCATAAAATTAAACTTGGCATCCTTATGATTACATTACGCAACATTACATTACGCCGCGGTCAGCATATCTTATTAGACAACCTGCACTGGACGATTTATCCGAAACAACGGGTAGGAATTATCGGCGCGAATGGTTCGGGTAAATCGACTTTGTTTTCTATGCTGCTTGGGCATTTTCATGCTGATATGGGTGACTTGGAAATTCCGCGTCAAGTTAAATTAGCGCATGTTGCACAGGAAACACCGGCTTATACGAAATCAGCTTTGGATTTTGTGCTAGATGGCGATGTTGATTTACGCACGTTGGAACAAGAATTAAAAATAGCGGAAGAAAAAAATGATGGTTCACGTATTGCGATTTTACATGATCAACTCAGTAAAATAGATGCCTACACAGCACCTGCACGTGCGGCACAATTACTGTCTGGTTTAGGCTTTCAACATCATGAACAACAACAATCCGTCAGCAGCTTTTCTGGTGGCTGGCGCGTACGGTTGAATCTGGCACAAGCATTGATGGCGCGTTCTGATATCTTGTTGCTGGATGAGCCAACCAACCATTTAGATTTAGACGCCGTGCTATGGCTAGAAAAATGGTTAATGAAATATCCCGGTACATTATTATTAATTTCGCATGATCGCGATTTCCTCGACCAAATTGTAACTGACATTGCTTATCTCTCTCACCAGCAATTGAAAGTCTACGCGGGGAATTATTCCTCTTTCGAAAAACAACGTGCCGCCGAGATTTTACTGCAACAAGCTGCTTATGAAAAACAACAAAAACAATTGGCGCATATGCAAAGTTATGTCGATCGTTTTCGGTATAAAGCCAGTAAAGCACGCCAAGCACAAAGTCGTATTAAAGCGATTGAACGCATGGATTTAGTCAGCGCAGTACAAACAGAATCACCTTTTCAATTTCAATTTAAACCACCAGCACAATGTCTTAATCCATTATTGCGACTAGAAGACGTTACCATTGCTTATGGTGAAAAAACGATTCTAAGTCACATTAACTTTAGTATTGGCCCACAAGATAGACTGGCTATTCTCGGTCCCAATGGCGCGGGTAAATCGAGCTTCATTAAATTATTAGCTGGTGAAATCACCGCAGCTGCAGGGATTCGTGAAAATAGCCCAGGCTTAAAAATAGGTTATTTCGCCCAACATCAAGTTGATCAATTGAATTTAAATGAAAGTCCACTGGCACACTTACGCGAATTAGCAGAACAAACTTTGGAAACGGAGCTGAGAAGTTTTCTTGGTAGCTTTGGGTTCTCTGGCAGCCGTGTTTTAGAACCAGTAAAAATATTTTCAGGCGGCGAAAAATCACGTTTGGCACTCGCATTATTGGTATGGCAAAAACCCAATTTATTATTATTGGATGAACCCACTAACCATTTAGATTTAGATATGCGTAATGCATTAAGCCTTGCCCTGCAAGAATATGAAGGCGCCATCATTGTTGTTTCGCATGATCGCTTTCTCATTCGCACCACTGTCGATCAGCTGATGTTAGTCGCTAATGGCGCGTTACAAGCCTTTACCGGCGATCTTAATGATTATGAACAGTGGTTGTTAGACTTTCGTCGTCAAAGTGGAGAAGCATCCTCTGGCGCAATAGAACAACCGGAATCACGTAAAGCGCAACGTCAGCAAGAAGCAAAATTACGTGATGAACGCCGTCCGTTATTACAAAAAATTAAAAAGTTGGAAAATGAATTGGAACGTTTACACCAAGAAATAACCTCGGTGGAAACTGCTTTGACGGATACCACCCTTTATGAAGTTCAAAATAAAGAAAAGCTACAAACTTATTTACTCACGCAAGCTAAACTGAAAAAACAATTGGAGCAAATTGAACAGGATTGGTTAGATGCCTGTGAAATGAAAGATAATCTATGAGCCATTTAATTACCCTCGATAATATTTGCCTCGCATTCGGTCTTGATACCTTACTTGACCATGCCAAATTACAAGTGTCTGCTGGTGAACGTGTCTGTTTAATCGGACGAAATGGGGCAGGTAAATCTTCGCTATTAAAAATTATTGAGGGAGTGCTCCAACCTGACAGCGGCACGATATGGCGTAAACCTAATTTACGTATGGCACGCCTTGCGCAAGAGTTACCGCAAAATATTACTAGCACCGTATTTGAGTTTGTTGCCGATGGATTAGCGGAAATGGGTGAAGTGATTGCAGCCTATCACGCTCTTACAGCAAATCTCTCCAGCACCTCGAGCAAACAAGACATGGCGGAATTCGAACGGCTACAACATTTGATTGATGCCAACAATGGCTGGCACTTCGAACAAGAAATTTCAACTATTCTGACCCGCTTAGAATTAAATCCCGATTTACGCGTTGCGGAATTATCTGGAGGTTGGCAGCGTCGTGTTGCATTAGCAAGAGCATTGGTGACTTCACCGGAATTATTATTATTAGATGAACCCACCAATCATTTAGATATTGAAGCCATTCAATGGTTAGAAGATCAATTATTAGGATGGAATGTTGGCTTAGTTTTTATTACTCACGATAGAGCGTTATTACAACGGTTAGCCACTCGCATTATTGAGTTAGATCGTGGTCATTTAACTTCATGGCCAGGAGATTACAATAATTTTCTTACCCATAAAGAAGAATTATTACATGCTGAATCACAACAAAATGCTGTGTTCGACAAAAAACTCGCGCTGGAAGAGAAATGGATCCGCCAAGGCATTAAAGCGCGCCGTACCCGGAATGAAGGTCGCGTGCGTGCATTGGAAGCAATGCGTCTACAGCGTGCGAAACGGCGTGAATTACAAGGCAAAGCCACATTTAATTTAAGTGAAGCGGATAAGTCAGGCCAACTTGTCATCGAAGCAGAACATATTACTCAAAGCTATAACGACCGCTGTATCATCGATGACTTCTCACTACGAATTATGCGCGGTGATCGAATTGGTTTAATTGGTCCGAATGGCGTCGGCAAAAGTACGTTATTAAATATCTTATTGGGGAAAGTGGCTCCCCAACATGGAACTGTCAGACAGGGCACTAAATTAGAAATCGCTTATTTCGATCAATCACGTGCTGCTCTCGATCTTGAAAAAACCGTCGCGGAAAATGTGGCGCAAGGCAGCGATATGCTCGAAATCAATGGCAGCAAGCGGCATGTGATTAGTTACCTTGGCGACTTTTTATTTTCTCCGCAACGTGCCATGACACCTGCAAAAGCACTTTCAGGTGGAGAATGTAATCGCTTATTGCTGGCCCGTTTATTTAGTCGGCCAACCAATTTATTGGTATTAGACGAACCGACCAATGATTTAGATATTGAAACACTAGAATTATTAGAAGCGCTGTTGAGTGAATATCAAGGTACGTTATTAATTGTTAGCCATGATCGGGTATTCCTCGATAATGCGGTGACAAGCACTTTGGTTTTTGCTGGGAATGGAAAAATAGAAGAGTACGTTGGCGGTTATCAAGATTGGTTAAAACAACGTAAATTAATTGAATCAAACCAATTAGCAACGAATACCGAAAAAAAACAACCTGACAAAGCCAAACAAACCAAAAAGCTCAGTTACAAAGAACAAAAGGAATTGTCTGAATTGCCAGGCTTAATTGAAGCATTGGAAACTGAGCATGCGAATTTACAACAACAAACCGCTGATCCAGCATTCTATCAAAGCGCTCCTGACACTGTTTCTCAAACATTGGCAAAATTAGAGAAAGTGGCTCTCAATCTTGAGGCGGCTTATAAGCGGTGGGATGAGTTGGATCAGAAGGTTTGAGGGATCTAACCACACTCCGAAACCGAGGTTCCGGAGTGTGATCTAACGAGGTAGTATAGCTTACTTCTTTTTAGCCTTGCGTCTGCGTTTAGCTTTTTTCTTCACTGCACCTTTTTTCTTTCCAGCAGCGAAACCTTCCTTGTAAGCTTTAACAATCGCTTTTTTCATTGCAGCTTTGAATGCTTTCTTCATTGCAGCAACTTTAGCTTTAGCTTTTGCTACTGTCTTTCTAGCAGCAGATACCTTAGCAACTCTTTTCTTTTTTACTACCATAGTTAATTTCCCTTTTAAGTTAGTAACGTGTATATCATACAGCAAATTTTTTATAATTTGTATACACCTCGGGTTTACCCTAATGATAATTTGAATTTAGATGATTGCAGGAAAAAAAAATTATGGGCGGATTTTTATTCTTGAGGTATATAATGGCCCCTTTTAAAAATTATTCGGAGAAAAAATCATGCTGCAAATAAAGAAAATTGAATATCGTGACGGTGCTACGGTGTTAGAAGGATATTGTGCTTATGACGATACCTTTCGCGGGAAAAAACCAGCTGTTTTAATTTCTCATGATTGGTCTGGTCGAAATGAATTTGCCGGTAAAAAAGCGGAAAAAATTGCAGAACTTGGTTATGTAGGATTTGCATTAGATATGTATGGCAAAGGAAAAATCGGCTCTACACCGGAAGAAAAAATGATGCTTATGACTCCCTTTATGGAAGACCGAGCAAAACTTCTCAAACGTATTTCTGCGGCACTCGACGTTGTCAATAAACTTGAATTTGTAAATCCTGCCAAGATAGGGGCAATCGGTTTTTGTTTTGGGGGGTTATGTGCATTAGATTTAGCTCGGAGTGGTGCAGATATCAAAGGAGTGGTAAGTTTTCATGGTTTATTATCACCTTCAACCGTCAAAAATAATAAACCCATCTTGGCAAAGGTATTAGCTTTACATGGACATGACGATCCTATGGGATTGCCAGAACAAGTATTAGCGTTTGAAAATGAAATGACGGAGAAAGGAGTTGATTGGCAAGTTCATGTTTATGGTAATACGAAACATGCGTTTACTAATCCGGCGGCTAACGATACTAAATTGGGTTTAATTTATAACAACATTGCTGAAAAACGGTCTTGGGTCGCAATGACTAATTTTTTTAGTGAGATATTCAGTTAACGCCACCTTAAGCTTTCCTTAATCAAATTGTACTACCATGATTTATGTACCTACTTAATCATCATTACTATAAGGAGATAATTTATGAATGGTAGATATCAACCGCCTTCGCCAGAAGGCTTCATTGAAACTGTCAATAAGGTAAAATATTCAGGACAACGAAAACCATTACTCGAGTCACTACAAACTCAAACAAAAGATGACATCTCCCATGAGGCACTCCTAGGTGCTTGTATCTATACCAATGAAGTTATCGGCGCTGAATACTATTTCGCGTCTCCCGAGAAAAAAGCCGGCTATTTATATGATACCGGCAGTGAGCTCTTCGCAAAAATGAAGACCGATGTTTTAAAAGTCTCTGATCAGAACCCCTTAGATAATAAATCGAAATTTATCTATCTAAATCACTATCTCAATTATCTTAAAAGCGACAAGTGCACTCTTCCAGATGCAGAAAAAGAACGTCATATAAAAGACGTGACGGCTAAAACGAAAGCGGTACTTAAAAATCTCAATTTGGCTGTGGAATTATTACTAATACGACCACCGATACTATCCGTTTTTTATGAAAGCTTTGCTCGATTACCCGAAGAATATAAAAAAAGATGCTCGCCTAATGGAACTTGGGCAAGTTTGTTTGGTTTAAGTGGCCACGATAAAACACGCGATCCTTACGTAATATTTATTCAAGGACTGGCAGAACAATATAAGTTTCTAGGTAAATCGAAAGATACTGAAGAGAAATCCGTTGCTAAGCAAGACCCAGTAGCGATTGATAGTTATAATAAAATGTATAGCATTATTTTAACGATGATGATGGATATTGAACCTAGTTATTATGTCAGATCAGCTAGCAACAGTATTATGCATACACTCTGCGAAGAAATTACGAACCTTCAAGACACGACTCAAATGTCAAATGAACTAAAGGATAAATATTTATCCGCAGGCACCGCCTTAGTGACTGATATTTTAGCTTCTCCTCCACAGCTTGCCATGTGGAAGCAAAAAGGTTTAGATAAATCCTTTTTTACTGCATTGCGAAAACAATTGGGTTTGCAGCAAACAGCGCTGCAAGCAGATTGTGGCACAACAAGTCTGCGCTTAAATGGTTTGCTCTCGAGTCTCACCACTAGTGCAACTCAATACGGCGTATTTGGTTTGGTAATAGCACTAGAAAATAGCGCATTTAGAAACTTAACCCTTGGCGCCACGAGTGCGGTGCTGATGCCTGAATATGCAGTTATTTGTGCTATCATTTTTGCTTTAAGAAAACAAATCGGCTCTTATGTCGCATCGGCTGTTTCATCGCAAGTTAGCTCAACCATTACTTCTGCGATTAAACTCCCTGCAAAATTAGTCTATTGTGCCGTCGCAGGATTACAACATTTATGTGCCGATCTCGAAGCTATGGTTGCTGCACCAGAAGAAGAGCCAGAATGGATCATGGCGCTGCATAATGCACCTGCTGACATTTTCTCTGAGAAGCAAAAACAAAGATTGGCCAAAGTTGTGGATATACAGCAAGTACAAAATACAATGTCTTCAAAAGTGAAATCCGCACCCAAAACGTCTGCTATGGTGATGTAATTCCATTCGTACTCCACTGCCAATGAATCACCGATTCAATTGGTTGTGGAGTTGCAAATGCAGATTGATAGTCAGGATGAATAATAAAGCTTTCCACATAGAATGGCACAGTCGCTAATTTAACTATTTGGTGTTGTTGTTTGATATCAATGGTGAAATCCGCCAATGGCGCAAATAATCCTTCGCCTAATGCCTTGATAAACGCCTCTTTCGCAGCCCAAATAAAATAAAATGCAACTTTCTGTTCTGTTTCGGGCAAACTATTTAATTGATCATATTCTTCTGGGCTAAAAAAACGTTTTGCCACCGCCAAATTAATTTGATCTTTGATTTTTTCGATATCAATGCCAATTTCATGTCCTAATGTTAATGCATACACAGCCATATCATGGGAATGAGACACATTGAAATGAATGTTCAACGGATTATCGCGTAAAAACGGTTTTCCACGTGGTCCATATAAAAAAACAATCTCTTCGGCCTTCTGTTGGGTATAAAGACTTAAGATTTGCCGTAACATTGCCCGCGCGATAATATAGCGACTGCGGTGTTCTTCAAAATGTAACCGCTCGGCACGCACCATTTCTTCCTCATTCAATAAATGACGAAGATGGTTAATTTCGGCAAGCATGTCTGGCACAAACACCCGCCAAAGATGTACGCTATGCGCAGCTAACAAATAATTTGTATTCATGGAGATCATTATGGCGTCAATCACCTTACAAGGAAAGCCTGTTCAAACAATAGATAGGTTTACCTTGGATATGTTGAAATAACATGTACTTTAATACCCAACATCAAGTCCTTTACGCTGAACAAGTCAGTTTGATTGATATTGCTAAGCAATATGGTACGCCATGTTATATCTATTCACAGCAAGCGCTTGAAGATAATTGGCAAGCTTTTAGTGATGGTTTTCAACACCGACCCCATCGAATTTGTTACGCTGTCAAAGCAAATTCTAACCTCGCGATTTTACGATTATTTGCAAATAAGAATTCTGGCTTTGATATTGTTTCGCAAGGTGAGTTAGAACGCGTTTTAGCCGCAGGTGGTAGTCCTGATAAAATTGTTTTTTCCGGGGTTGGGAAACAATCCGCGGAAATTTTGCGTGCACTGGAAATCGGAATTTATTGTTTTAATATTGAATCTGAAGCTGAATTAGAACACCTGAACACACTTGCTGCGCAGCAACATAAAACTGCATCGATCACTCTGCGGATCAATCCTAATATTGATGCCGGAACACATCATTACATTTCAACTGGATTAAATGAGAATAAATTTGGGATTAGTCATGATCAAGTTTTAATGCTAATCGATAAATTAAAACGTTTCACCCATCTTAAATTGATTGGGATAGGTTCACATATTGGCTCGCAAATTACCGAGCTTACACCGTTTACTGACGCCATTAAGCGTTTACTTGAGTTAACAAAAGAGTTAAAAGCAAAAGGAATTGAGCTACAACATCTCAATATTGGCGGTGGCCTAGGTGTCACTTATCAACAAGAAACGCCGCCAACGATCAAAGCATATGCCAAACATATCAATCAGGAGTTAGCTTCATTTCCTGGTGAAATTATTATTGAACCGGGGCGTGCAATTGTTGCCAATACAGGAATTTTATTAACTCGAGTACTTTCTATTAAAAGCAGCGAACATAAAAACTTTGCTATCGTCGATGCGGCTATGAATGATCTATTACGTCCGGCATTATATAACGCCTGGCATAACATCACCGCCGTCAAAGAAAATGAGTCATTGCCGAAGAGAAGCTACGATGTGGTCGGACCCGTGTGTGAATCTGCAGATTTCCTTGGTAAAGACCGAACACTTGCGATTCAAGAAAATGATTTATTAGCCGTACATTCGGCGGGTGCCTATGGGTTTAGCATGAGCTCCAATTATAATTCTCGCCCAAGGCCGGCGGAAATTTTAGTGCATGGAACGAAAACCCATGTCATTCGTAAACGTGAAACAATTCAAGATTTATTATCACACGAAAACATTCCGCCGCATCTTTAGCGGAAAGGAGAAAACAAATGGATTTTGCCTACACACATGAACAACTCGAATTTAAAAAACTTGCCCGTGAATTTGCGGATAATGAAATGGCACCCTTCGCAAAAGAATGGGATGAAAAACATATTTTTCCGATTGAAACACTACGCAAAGCTGCGGCACTCGGTTTAGCGGCAATTTGTGTGCGTGAGGATGTTGGTGGCACCCAATTATCCCGCTTAGACAGTGCCATTATTTTTGAAGAATTAGCCACTGCTTGCGCTTCAACCGCGGCTTACCTATCCATTCACAACATGGTTGCATGGTTAATTGATACTTATGGAAGTGAGGCATTGCGACAAGCTTGGTTACCAAAATTAGCTTCCATGGAAATTTTAACCAGTTATTGCTTAACTGAACCTGGCTCTGGATCGGATGCCGCCTCATTAAAAACAACCGCTCAGCGTGATGGTGATGAATATATTTTAAATGGTACGAAAGCCTTTATCTCTGGCGGGTCAGTCAGCGATTTATACGCCTGCATGGTGCGTACTGGCGTTGATGGTCCAAAAGGCATTAGTTGCATACTCGTGGAAAAAAACACACCCGGCCTTAGTTTCGGGAAAAAAGAATTGAAATTAGGTTGGCACAGTCAACCAACGACAATGGTATTTTTTGAAAATTGCCGCGTGCCAGCAACTAATCTCATTGGTAACGAAGGTCAAGGATTTAATATTGCATTATCGGCATTAAATGGCGGACGCATCAATATCGCCGCTTGTTCGCTTGGTGGTGCAAAACATTGCTTATCGCTTGCGCGCCAACATATGCATGAACGTCAACAGTTCAAGCAAAAATTAATGGAATTTGAAGCATTGCAATTTAAATTCTCTGACATGCTGACGCAATTGCATTCTGCGCGCTTAATGGTACAACACGCAGCGTATGCACTCGACCAAAAAGATCCGCAAGCACCGCTTTATTGTGCGATGGCAAAGCGTCTTGCAACGGATAATGGATTTGAAATTTGTAATGATGCACTGCAGGTTTTTGGCGGTTATGGATATATTTGTGAATATCCATTGGAACGTTATTTGCGTGATTTACGCGTGCATCAAATTTTAGAAGGAACGAATGAAATTATGCGATTAATCATTGCGCGTCATGGGTTAAATCAACAGTTTGTGATTTAGGAACAGGTACACAATGTCATCCCCGTGAAGGCAGGAATGACAGCAACTTTTTGGTGGAGCTGATAAAAAAATTTTAGACCATTTGCAGTCTCAGAGTTGACTCATCATCGTTTAGATCATTATCCTTTGACTTAATAAAACGACGACCCACAATATTGCAAAGAATTTCCTGACTCTCACGATTCAAATGAGTTGCAACTGTTTCAATTTCATCATGGTCTTCCCAATCATCAACTACAGCGTTGTATAAATTATCAATTAAGGCTTTGGCATCACATAAATTGGCTAATACTTTATTTACAAACTTTGCTGTCGCAAAATCATTATTATGCATTTTTATTGTGTCAATTAGCGCCTGTCGTTGCGACGCATATTTCTGATCAATCTCAGCTGTTAAAAACAGTTGCTCTAAACGCACCAATTGACGAATCACTTTCAATGTCTCATCAGTTGTGTCGACAGTAAGTTTTTTGAAGAAAAGCGGGGTGTTACCGGTTAATGGTTTATAAAGTTGTGGCAACAAAGACCAATGTAGCGGCTCAGATTTGCTTTCCTTTGTCTCTGCTAACTGACTGGTATGGACAGAAATTTTTTCAAGCGTAGCGCCCCATCTCGGAAATGGTTTACTCCATCCAATCAATTCATCAATTTCTTTTTGAGGTAAAACATCTTTTAATAATTCTAAAACTTGATTTTTACAAGTATAAGAGTCTGTTAAACCAAAGGTAAAAGGATTTAAACGTGGAAGTTTGCCTTCATCTGTTGATTTTTTTAATTCTGCTTCGTAAATCTTCCGTGAATCTTTTTCATATGGATAATAATGATAAAATCCTTCTGTTGGTTTAAGGTTTAGCGCTTTGACATGTTCTGCTATAGCTTGATCTTGCTGAGCAGACATTGCTTGACAACGTTGTTGAATACACTTGAATTGCTCCTCTGTTACTTCATATGTTTTGCCACGCAAACCATCCACCAAATTTAGGTCAGATAGCTTTTCATGACAAACGAAACCATGATTGCCAGTTAAATCTACCTT
>Ga0207089_1027_pt1 | contig 39721 bp, 37 predicted proteins | sample Alteio_BWMinHeat_49_FD_153571 | JGI IMG/M metagenome (GOLD analysis project Ga0207089, IMG submission 153571) | Enriched cells from forest soil in Barre Woods Harvard Forest LTER site, Petersham, Massachusetts, United States -... | ecosystem: Environmental > Terrestrial > Soil > Temperate forest >...
TGATACGTTGTTGCACCAACTGCCTTGGCAATATCGTAAATATTACGTCCCGCAGGTTGTCTTTTTGAAAATGGCGAATAAACAGAATAGCGATTATTTTCACAAATGAATAATACTGGTAATTTTTTTAATACCGCAAAATTCAATGATTCAAAAAATACGCCTTCTTCAATTGCGCCGTCCCCGACGAAAACACAACTGACGCGCTGATCACCCGCCAATTGAATCGATAATCCTAAACCCACACCAATTGGAATGGTGTTCCCCACAATTGCCGTGCTTCCCATAAAACCGACTGTCCGATCAATTAAATGCATGGAACCACCGCGACCACGACAACAACCAGTCACTTTGCCGTAAATTTCCGCAATCATTGCTTTGAGAGAACCGCCTTTCCCTAAATAATGTGCATGTCCTCGGTGAGTACTGACAGCAAGATCATCGTGTTGTAATACATGACCGACTATTGCAGCGACTGCTTCTTGACCAATAGACAAATGAACCGGAGTACGCATTTTCTGTTCTTTGTATCGATCAGCAATTGCTTCTTCGATACGCCTAATGCGCAGCATGCTATAAAATAGGCTAAGTTGTGTTTCAATATCACATTTCATGAAATTTGCCTGTGTATTTAACCACGATAAAATCGTAAAATAGTTTCGATCACATACTCTTGTTCATCTGCCAGTAATTCAGAATATATTGGTAAACTTATCATGCGTTCGGCGATATTTTCGGCCGTAGGAAAATCACCTAGCTTGTAACCTAAGGAAGCCGCTGCTGGCTGTAGATGAATTTGAATTGGATAATGAATTTTTGTTTCAATTCCTTTGCTTAACAAAAACTTCATGAGTTCATCTCGTTTTTCAGCGAAAGCAACAAAGTTATGATAAACAGAATGTTCATGCGATTTGTCACTGGGTGTTTCAATCACATTTTTTAACGTGTCACGATAAATAGCCGCCATGTGACGTCGCTGATTATTCCATTTTTCAATGTAAGACAAGCTGAAATTCGCAATGCCAGCTTGTAATGTATCTAACCGTGAATTCAATCCCCAACGCATGCAAGTGTCGCGATTAACTAAGCCATGATTGCGCAACAATTTAATATCAGCATAGAGTTTGTCATTATTGGTGCTAATCAAGCCGCCATCACCATAAACATGTAAATTTTTTAATGGATGCAAGCTAAAACATCCTGCATCACTTAACGTACCAGTCATCGCATTTTTGTATCGAGCACCGATAGATTGCGCCGCGTCTTCAACCACAAACAATGAATATTGTTTAGCAATTTCATTAATTTTATCCATTTCTGCAGGACGTCCCGTTAAATGGACAGGAATAATCGCTTTCGTTTTTTTAGTGATTAAAGCTTGCAGTTGTGCAACATCAAGATTGAGATCATTACTAATATCGCACAAGATAGGCGTCGCCCCAACTGCAGCGACGGCACCCGCTGTCGCCACAAATGAATTAGTTGGCAAAATAACTTCATCACCTGGCCCAATGTTTAAACTTTTGAAAATTAAAATAAGCGCATCGGTTCCATTCGCAACGCTTAAAACATATTTACAACCTAAATACTTTGCAGCATTCTTTTCAAAATTTTCAACCACATCACCTAAAATATACGTGCCAGACGAAAGAATATTGTCAATGAGGCCCAATATTTCTTCTCGATGTTGTCGATATTGCCGTTTCAAATCAATAAAAGACACTTGCGTGACTTTCGTTTTTATTTCAGATTGATTTCTGACTTCCATAAAATTCCTTTATTTTAGAGACGACCAGGTTCAAATCCTTTTGACTTAAAAATTCGTGCACAGGCAGAGAAAGTGTGTGATTAGCCATTTTTTCACACACAGGAAAATCACCTGGCTTGTATCCTAAATAGCTAGCTGCTGGTTGCAAGTGCATAGGAATTGGATAATGAACTTTAGCATCAATACCATTTTTGATTAGAAATGCTTGTAAATTATCTCGATCATCACATTGGATGCAATATAAATGATAAACCTGTTTGATAAAGTTTTCACGTAACGCGATAGTCACGCCTTTTACATCTGCTAAGTGTTGATCGTAAAAATTTGCATGATTAATACGTGAATCGGTGATGAAATTGATTTTTTCCAACAAGTGTTGTGCGACAACTGCTTGTAGCGTATCCAATCTAGAATTATAGGAAAACATGACGCATTCATCGCGATTTTTTAACCCATGATTTCTCATTAATTTGAGCTTATTGGCTAAATCATCAGAATTCGTCACGATAATTCCACCATCCCCCCAAACATTTAAATTTTTTAAGGGATGAAAACTGAAACATCCCGTTTGACCAAAAGATCCCGCTGGCTTGCCTCGATAAGTTGCCTTAATAGCATGACATGCATCTTCCACTACATTAATTTGATGGCGATTTGCAATGGCAACGATATCCTCCATATGGCAAGGCTTTCCAGACCAATGTACCGGTAAAATAGCTTTCGTTTTGTTAGTAATTTTTGCTTCGATTTGATTAGGATCAATATTGTAGTCTTCTCCAACATCAGCAAAAACTGGTTTTGCACCCGCGGTGACAATCGCACCGATCGTGGCAAAAAATGTAAATGGTGTCGTGATGACTTCATCACCCTCTTTAATGCCCAGTGCTTTTAAACTCAAAAAAATCGCATCTGTCCCGCTGCCAACACCGATGGCATATTTAGTTTGTGTAATGCGTGCAAAATTTTCTTCAAGCTCATCAACAGATGAACCTAAAGTAAAGTCCCCTTTCAAAACAACTTGCTTTATTTTTTGGAAAATTGTCTCGTAATCAGCAAATTGTTGATTTAGATAATTGTGATTAATCGGCAAAGCATTCGTTTGTTTATACTGACTTGGCAAAAAATTTTTTACATCAATAACTGCGTTCATGTACTTAGCCCTGTTAAGGTTTATGAATATAACTCAAAGGTAATGTTTTAATGATATCTAGATGATCTTTTACCCAACGTGCTGTTTTTTCCAATCCTTGTTCTAAGGAATAAGCAGGAGACCAACCCAATTCATTTTTCGCCTTAGCCGCATCCATTTCATATTTATAATCTTTGCCGGCTCTCTCTGCCGCAATTTCAACGAATGAGTCGAACTGAACGTCTACTAAACCACAAATTTTTTCGACCATATTGCGTATTGATAAACAGGGACCATTAGCAAAGTGATACGTTTCACCTAATTTTCCACGTTGAATCGTTTTATACAACCCGCTAGAAATATCATCAGCATAAATAAACATCCGCTCCGATGCACCGCCGCCATGTAAAGGTAATTTTTTATCGGTAAGTGCATAAATCATGGTACGCGGAATAATTCGATATAATTGTTGATGTGGACCGTAAAAATTAGCAAAGCGAGTGAGAATAACCGGAAATTGATACTGTTTGAAAAATGCCATGAGACTCATATCAATTGCTGTGTGCGATACTGCATAAGGCGTTGAAGGATTGGGAGAGTGATTTTCTAACATTTTATCTTCGCGATTCCCGTACACTTCCGGTGTAGATACCCTGATGTAACGTTCGAGAAAATCGCAATCTTTTAGAAATTGATGCAACTTCACTTTCGAGATAATGTTAGTCATATACCATTGCGCGGGGTCAGACCAACTTTCTGCTACCATTCCTTGACCAGCAAAATCTACTATATAACGCGGCTTATGCTTAGCGATTAATTGAGTGATGGCATCAATATCATGGTTCAAATCACATTGAAAAAATTGAAACGCGGCCTTATTCGGATTATCAAAATAAGGCTGCATAACAGAATGAGGTTCTGTTGATCGACTCACACCGATGACATGCTCACCTTGTGTCAACAAATAATCGACGAATGAAGAGCCAGCGAAAGATGTACTACCTAAAATAAAATAACTCATTAGACTAATAACGCTTTTTTCATTGTGCGGATGTTATAGAAGTGATCTTCATCTTTTAGATTGCCTTGTTGGTAATGAGCAATCAATTCTTGTATCGCTTTTTTAACCGATTTTTTGGGCTTAAATCCGATCCCTAACAACTTGTCTGAGTTAACGCGATATGAACGTGGATCATTACTTGCCGTCACTTTAATTTCTGCGGAAACGGTTGATATCACTTCATTTGCGATTTCTAATATCGATAAATTCTCGAAACCTGCATTGAATATGCCAGCCACTTTATTTTCCAATAAAAATAAATAAAGATCGGTAATATCATCAATATGAATATTTGGGCGTGCTTGTTCCCCGCCAAATACAGTTATTAATCCTTTTGTCAGTGCTTGCATCGTCAACATATTGACAGAAACGTCTAAGCGCATGCGTGGTGAATAACCGCAAACAGTCGCAGGTCTGACAATCTGCACCAGCAAATCATTTGTATAACTCAGCAATACACGCTCAGCTACCATTTTTGCTTTGTTATATTCAGAGATAGGATTTAAGGTGGTTTCCTCTGTTACTTGCGGCTCATCGCTCACGCCGTAAACACTGCCAGAAGAAGCATAAATAAATTGTTTTACACCATATTTTACAGCTCGGTCGGCTAATAACATGGTGCCAAGAGCACTGGTTTCCCAAGATAATTTTGGATCAAGCTCAGTGCACGGATCATTTGCAACAGAAGCTAAATGAATAATTGCATCCACATTCTTAAACCATTCATCTTGAATATTTCTAATATCTGCTTGAACCACAGTCAAATTAGAATGCGGTTGTAAAAAATTTCCAAACCACATGACATCAACAACCGTCACGGTATGACCTTCCTTTAGTAATTTAGGAACCAATATGCTTCCTTTATACCCACAACCGCCTGTGACAAGAATTTTCATTTTACTCTCCATACAATGTTAGGCTACCGTACCTACGACTTCTTGATAAGATCCTATTGCTGTGACACGTCCTTTTTCTAATCGATAGATAACATCACAATGCTCGACTGTTGTTAATCGATGCGCAATGACAATTAATGTTTTATTGCCCTTCAAACGTTTTATCGTATTAATGACTTCTTTTTCCGTTTCATTATCCAGCGCTGAGGTAGCTTCATCCATGATAATAATATCTCTCTCATGATAAAAAGCTCTGGCTAAGGCAACTCGTTGACGCTGTCCACCTGACAAACAAATTCCATTTTCACCGATATAAGTGTCTACACCTAATGGCAATTGCTCAACCACTTCAGATAATTGAGCCATTTTGATCGCATTTTGTAAACGTTGCTCATCAATATTTCCATCTTCGATTCCGAATGCTATGTTACGTTTCAAAGAATCATCCAGCAGAAAAATCACTTGTGGAATATAGGCAAAATTGTTGAGCCAAGTTCGGAGATTTTTTACCGGCTCGTTATTCACCAATAAAAACCCTTCTTGCGGTTCTAAAAACCCTAATAGCAAATTAATCAGTGTACTTTTTCCCGCGCCAGACGGTCCGATAAATCCAACCGATTGGCCTTTGGTAATATTAATACTGACATCAACAAGAGCCGAATAGATTGCTTTTGGATAAGTGAATGACACATTTTGCAATTGCAGGCTATTAAAATTAAATTTTTCAGTCTGGCGAGTTAGGGTGCGATTTTTTGATAAAGTGTGAATAGTCAATTGATCTAGCTCATATAATTCTTCATAGACTAATTGAGTGTGGTATGAATAACCACGGATCAGATTCACCGTCGTGATGATTTGTGTGACAGTAGGTAAAAGACGCGCACCACCCGCAGCGAACATGCCGACCATAGCCACCACACTGCTCATCTTATAGCCTGCTACTATTCCACCTAAACTTAGGCCGATAATAAAAATAGCCATCATGTTTTCAATTAAAAACCGAGGTATTTGCTGCATCATCACCAAGATACTGCTTGCATGCGCATATTCACTAGCAAGCTTAATGAGTGACTTGATAAAATAATCTTCTTTCCCTAAGACGCGTACTTCAGTGATGCCTTGTAACGCATTGTGAATACACTTGTTCATTTCACCATTTGATACCGCAACAATTTTACTAATAGCGGCTAACTTTCGTTTAACAAATAAATCAAATATTAATCCCACCGAAAAAAACATGACAATTAATGAAATCGTTAAGAATGGGTGTAAAAAAGACAAAAATAGCAGAATGGAACAAGCCACTAACCCGTTCGAAATAAGATTCAACACTGACAACAGTACGTTACCAACATAGTTGCTTAGGTTGTCTTGTATTCTTGCGATTAAATGTGCCGAATTTTTCTGGAGGTGATAGGTATAGGGAGCATATTGGTAAGCAGTCATCATACGATTTTTAAGCCGGACAGAGTATGAATTACAAAACAGAATGATTTTGCGTTGTATATTTAGTGCAATGATAGCCTTGATTACAAACGCAACGATAACAAACAACCCCGAAAAAAATATTAGTCTTTTTTCAGTAGTCCCGTGTATCAAAAAAATGAGATGAGGAAATTTTTGAAAGAAATAATCTGGATTTGTTAAAGCAGCTAAAAAAACTCCAATCAACCCGACACCAACAACATCAAGAAGTGATGAGATTAAAAAGGATAAGATTAAAAATGGAATACTTTTTCTAGCTGTTGAATCAAGCAAATAGAAGAAAAGTTTTGTTTTTGATTTACTTATATTACTCAAGTGTGTCATCCATGCAAAATTAGGACGCTACCGCCCTACGAGCCACTCATGCTCGCATATATTCAATGAGGATAGAGTGTAAACGAGGCTCAAAAAATGTCAATCATAAAACCACTTAAAATAACTTCATATCAAATCCCCCGCATATTGACAAAACGGTATCAGGGTATATTAATAGGCTTTTTTGTGTGTTTTTGAAAAATCAAGGTTAGCGATTCGTAACTCTCTATCCTGTTGCAATAATTCAAGTAAGTTTTTCACTGTATGTTTACCCGATATTTTTTTAGCCACTTGGTTACAGAAAATCAAATCTTCGGGATAATCTATAGTGAAACGATAATCATCATGATCTTCCAAGGATATCGTTTCGATATTAAACAAACTTGCATTAGAATATATAAAAAAAGTCACATGTTCAAAATGGTTTTTTTCTGACGCCAATTCATATGATTTTTTTAATGCTTCATAAGTAACCACTTCAGCAAATAAACCAATTGGCTTCAAAATAATAGGCGTACCTGATTTTGTCGAATAAGTACAATAATCGGCATTTTTTGCAAAATAATGATCAATTTGATTATCAAGTTTCTGAATATCAATAAATGGATTATCCGAACAAACTCGAACAATATCGCGACAATTATAAAATGAACAAGTGTCGATATAGCGCTTTAATACATTCTCTTCTGAGCCTCTAAAGTAAGGTATTGAATGCTCATCACAATATGCACAAAGCTCATCATCCAGTTGATTCTGCGTTGTGGCTACGACAATACGGTCTAATTTTTCAGAACGTTTAAGATTATCAATGATAAATTGAATGAGCGGTTTTCCGTCTATCATAGATAAAACTTTGCGTGGAAATCGCGTTGAACCCAGCCTTGCTTGGATAATGCAATCACATTTCATATGGCAACCGAAAATACCTGCTAATCAGTTTCAATTGAACAGTTAACTTCTGTCATTTTTGCTGAAAGCTTTGAATTTAAAACAGCTTGGATAGCTTTTTCTAATAAATTTTCGCGACGCAGCACTTCTTCTATAAATTCTCTAAATGCACCTTCCCCACCAGAACGGCTGGTAACATAGTTCACTTTTTTCTTGATGTAACTCGCCGCATTAGCCGGTGCGCCGGAAAAATGAACTTTCTCAAGCAGCGGTAAATCAATTAAATCATCGCCAATATAGGCAACATCTGACAACGTGATCCCTAGTTTTTTACAAAGCTTTTCTGCATCCGTCAATTTATCGTGACTGCCCTGAATCAAATGAGGTATTTGCAGCTTCGCTGCACGCCGTTCGACAATCTGGGTATTTTCACCGGTAATAATAGCAACTTCAATATTGAAGGCTTTACAAAAAAGCACTCCGAGACTATCTGACGTATTAAATTTTTTCCATTCATTGCCTGTCTGGTCATAATACATACCGCCATCGGTGAATACGCCGTCTATGTCTGTCATTACAAGTTTTGGAAGCATGTTAAGTTATCAAATCCTTGTAGATAATTTCATCTTGAGAAAGATTGGTAGCCGCTTTTTTCCCCAATATTTTGTCTATTTCGCTCCACTTAAATCCATCACCTGGAGATAACATATGCAAATCTTCAACTGTTATCGTTTCATCTTTTTTGATTGGCCTTTTAGTGGCAATTGAACGTTCTAACTTCAAACGTGAACTTTCAACAGCAGGATCAATAAATATTTCTTTTTTCCCGAGAGACATTTCTAACAATCTAATATCACGCACCATTCGATTGACACCATCAGGAGCTAATGAACCCGCTTGATCTGTGCCCTTCATTCGTCTATCGATGGTAATATGTTTTTCAATGATTTTTGCGCCCATTGCAACGGCAGCAACAGGAGCTGCAATACCAATTGTGTGATCTGAATAACCGATTGTGTATTTAGAATAGTTTTCCAACAAATATTTAATTGAATTGAGATTCACATTATTAGGATGCGTCGGATACTGAGACACGCAATGTAGAATCGACACATTTTCATGCTGTTTGGTAATGATATTTAACGCATTATCTAATTCTTGCCTACCTGCCATCCCCGTTGAAAGAATCATGGGTATCTTGGTTTCCGCTAACGCTTCTAATAATGGCAAATTGGTTAAATCACGGCTAGCAACTTTCAATTTATCTGGTGTAAACAGCTTAAGCAGCGAAAGACATTTCACAGCACAAAGTGTTTCTACAAAATCAAAATGGTAAGCTTTGGCATAGTGATAGATTTCATGATGCTGTTCATCGGATAATTCCAGAAATGCTCTGTGTTCACCGTAGGTTTTACCGAAAGAATGCGCTGTGTTATAAGGTTTATCCATTTGTGACTTCGAAAGCTCTGCATCCAGATCACGCTTGGTAAGCTTGATCGCATCCATTTTTAAAAGCTTTAATCCAAATAAAGATTCCTCAATATCACGAGCTACCATATCGATGATCAGCTTTGCGATATCGACTGAACCGTTATGATTTTGACCTATCTCACCTATGATATAAGTATGATTTTGCTGTCTATTGATATCTTCCATGCGATTAAAAATTCCATATTAGTATTTTAAATTCAAAGCAAGCTAGCATGTGACCCAAGCAAAGTCAAAAAAATGTAATGTTTTCCTTAGACAATTCAAGTGTTAATTATTATATTGATGGCTTAATTTTAGGAACCCAGCAATGGAAAAAATACTCATTACAGGTGCCACAGGATTCATTGGCAAACATTTGCTTAAGCTTCTCCTCGAAGAACAATTTGCTGTTCGCGCGTTAATTCGAAATCAACAACAATCCACTCTACTGCCTAGCGCGACTGATTGTTTTATTGGGGATTTATCCGATCCGAAAAGTTTAATCGGCGTCTGTGACAATATTGATACCGTTTTTCATTTGGGCGGCTACGCGCATGCCTGGGATGAAAAGAATTCTTCTTTTGCAGATCAACACCACACCATTAATTACTTAGGCACCAAAAATGTGTTAGAAGAAGCTCTGCGAGCAAAAGTCAAAAGCTTTATTTACTTTAGCACCGTCAAAGCCGTTGCAGACAGTGAAAAATATATTGATGAAAGTTGGGAAGAACAACCCAATTCGCCTTATGGCATAGCTAAAAGAAAGGCCGAAAAATTTGTGCTTGAACACAAACGCGATATGCATGTTTGTGTGTTACGTCCTGCTCTCGTGTATGGCCCACAATGGAAAGGAAATTTAGCAGCCATGCTGCGCGCAATCGATCGCGGAATATTTTTACCGTTGCCAGAAACTCATAATCAACGCTCCTTAGTAAGCATCAATGATGTTTGCAAAGCAGCTATTTTAGCTGTCCGAAACCTAACAGCGAATGGAAAAATATATTTCGTGACCGATGGAACTTTTTATTCGACGCGGCGGCTTTATGTCGCTATGTGTCATGCCTTAGGAAGGCGTATTCCTTCGTGGCATGTACCCCTATGGTTTTTTAAAGTATTGGCACGGATAGGTGACCTTGGCACAAAAATAACACGGCGTCGTTTACCATTCAGCTCTGATGCACTCACAAAACTATTCGGTTCAGCACAATATAGTTCTCAACGTATTCAGCAAGATTTACATTTTAAAGCGGGTTACGATTTAGAAAAAATGTTACCCGAAATCATCTCGGCATATCGAAAACAACCCCAATAATAAAGGCATACGATGACTGGCATAGAAATTATTTTTAGCTGTTTAGTAGCATTTTTATTTTCAACGGGTTTAACCTGGACAACACGTATTTTTGCAATACGCCGTTCTATTCTTGACATACCTAATGAAAGAAGTTCCCATCTTCTTCCAACCCCGCGCGGCGGCGGTATTGCCATTGTAATCACGTTTATTATTGCCATGTTTTATTTAAAACACAGAGGATGGATTGATGCTAATCTCGCCTGGGCCATCGCTGGGGGCGGACTCATTATCGCAGCCGTGGGATATTGCGACGATGTGAGGTCAATCAAAGCCCGCTTTCGTATATTATTACATTTTTTAGCTGCCGCATGGGCAGTTTACTGGCTAGGCGGATTCCCCATATTGATATTAGGGTCGATAAAATTTTATCTGCATGCATGGGGTATTGTGTTAGCAGTCATTGGCATCGTGTGGTGTATTAATTTGTATAATTTTATGGATGGAATCGATGGTCTAGCTGGCAGTGAAGGAATATTTGTTAGTGTGGCAAGTGGAATTGCACTTTGGTGTGCAGGTGCAAATCAACTCCCTCTTATGATGTATCTGCTTGCAGCTACTATTGCTGGTTTTACGTTGTGGAATTGGCCACCCGCAAAAATATTTCTCGGTGATGTAGGAAGCGGTTTTTTAGGATATATTTTTGCTACACTAGGTCTTTATACAGTCAACACAACTTTGCTCCCTGTTTCTTTTTGGATAATTATTTTAGCCGTATTTTTATGCGACTCTACTTTTACCTTAATCTACAGGATAATTCAGAGAAAGCAGTGGTATGCAGCGCATCGAGAGCATGCTTACCAACAATTAATCGCTCACGGTGCAAGTCACAAAAAAGTGACTTTAACTATTTTGCTATTTAATTGTTGCGTGCTATTTCCAATTGCAATGACGATTTTATTCTGGCCATCACAAACCGCATGGGTAGTCGGTTTCTTACTGCTAGGATTATGCGTTATTTGGGCTTCAATCAATTTCATTAACTCCAGATATCAAGCAACTATATGATAGTTAAGAACCTTCCCCGCCGACGACTCATACTCGGCGTTGTTGCATAAATCAAAACTTGCACAAAAAAATCGTCGTTGCGAGGCCGCTTTTCAGGCCGAAGCAATCCAGTTTCTGAACGATGCATAAAAAACTGGATTGCTTCGTCGCAAAAAGCGCTCCTCGCAACGACGAATCTTGATTTATGCAACAACGCCCTCATACTCTGTAATTATAATGTTTTATATTAAAATTACAGGTATTATGCTATTATAATACTAAAATATCTGTATAATTAATATAATATATTAAAAATGAAGGCTCTTTAAATGGCATATTTTCCTCGTATTATTGAACCGCATTTAACTCGCTACCTACAGGCTTTCCCAGTTGTAGCAATCACAGGCCCACGCCAATCGGGTAAATCAACCCTATTACAACATATGTTCAAAGATTATACATATATCACTTTCGACGATCCTAAAAATATTGAATATTTTGAAACAGACCCCGATGGGTTCATGCAGGCTTATGCGGATCACGTCATATTTGACGAAGTTCAGCATGTTCCCGATCTTTTTCATTATCTTAAAATAGCCGTTGATAAAGAAAGAAAAAATTACGGTAAATTTATTTTAACGGGCTCAAGCCAGTTGTTATTATTAGAAAAGATTTCTGAATCATTAGCGGGCAGAATTGGTTTATTAACCTTACTGCCGTTGCAATATGCAGAAATTCCAGTAGGTTTGAGTTCTGAGTCCATCTATAAAGGTGCTTATCCAGAATTAGTGGCCAGACAATACCGTGATAGTGAATTATGGTATCCCGCGTATTTTGACACTTACATTAATAAAGATGTACGCTCACTCAGCAATATCGGTAATTTACGGGATTTTCGACGTTTTATCAGTTTAGCAGCCGCAAATGTCAGTCAAACATTAGATCTCTCAAGCTATGCAAAAGAACTGGGGATTTCTGTTCCAACTGTCAAACGTTGGATTTCACTGTTGGAAGCCTCTTACATTATATTCCTGCTGCCACCCTATTATAAAAATTTTGGTAAGCGGATTATTAAAAGTCCTAAACTTTATTTTTATGATACCGGCTTAGTGTCTTATTTAACCGGTATAAAAACTTGGGATCAATATGATAAGGGACCGATGGCAGGCAGTCTGTTTGAAAATTACCTTATCGCTGAAATCTTAAAAAAAGAATTGCATAATAAAACGGATGCGGAATTATTTTATTTACGCACGAGTGATAAAGCTGAAATTGATTTGATTGTAGATAAAAAACAAACGCGTGATTTTATAGAAATAAAAAAATCAGCAACATTCACACCCCGTATGTTGCATACTCTTGAAAAATTTATGACTGATAAAGATCAGGGATACCTTCTTTATAATGGTGATGCAATTCCTTACCATCAGAATATACGCGTGATTCATTACACAACTTACTTAAGAGAATAAAAGAGTGCTCACGTCAGCCAAATACGTTAATTTAGTTCATGGCTACATCAATCTCACTAACAGCAATGGACATTCATATAATTGTTGCAAGGTCATTGCTTAGCTCGTAGAATTCGAAAACTGTGAATTGAATGGACGAAAAGGAATTGTATTTTGGCAGCTGCTGATGAGGCCATAAAAAGTTGAGAATGGCATTATCTATGATGCTATTAATAAGGAAAATTATATTATGAAAGGGATTATTCTAGCAGGTGGGCATGGCACGCGACTTTATCCCGTGACCCAACAAATAAGTAAGCAATTGCTGCCTATTTATGATAAACCAATGATATATTATCCACTGTGTACATTGATGCACGCAGGCATTCGTGAAATATTAGTCATCACCACGCCACAAGAATCCAATATATTTAAGGAATTGTTAAAAACAGGTGAGCAATGGGGGATTGAATTATCTTATGCCACCCAAGCTAAGCCGCGAGGCATTGCTGAAGCTTTTATTATTGGAGAATCATTTATTGGATCAGATAGTGTGTGTCTCATTTTAGGGGATAACATTTTACACGGTGACAATTTATCCACGCGACTTCAACAAGTAAAAAAACAAAATCAAGATAGCACTATCTTTGGCTATTATGTATCTGATCCCGAACGTTACGGGGTCATTGAGTTTGATAAAGATGATAAGCCAATTAATATTATAGAAAAACCTCACACGTTTATTTCAAATTATGCTGTCATCGGTCTTTATTTTTATAATAATGAAGTGGTGAAAATTGCAAAAAACTTGATACCTTCATTGCGCGGTGAGTTAGAAATCAGTGACATCAACCAATATTATTTAGATCAAAAAAAACTTCATGTTGAAAAATTGGGTAGAGGCATCGCGTGGTTAGATACCGGCACACACAAATCATTACTTGATGCCTCTAATTTTATTTATGTACTTGAGCAGAGACAGGGATTAAAAATTGGCAGCCCGGAAGAAGTCGCTTGGCGCATGGGATATATTTCTGCAGATAAGTTAGAAGTGCTCGCTAAACCGCAAATTAAAAGTGGTTATGGGAAGTATTTGATAGCGTTGTTAAATTAGGTTGTATCATGGAAATTGAAAAAATATCTTTACCGGGAGTGCTAATTATCAAGCCGAATTTATTTTCGGATAACCGGGGATATTTTTATGAAAGTTTTCAACAGATCCGTTATGAAAAACTTGGGATACCACAATTTATCCAAGATAACGTTTCTTCCTCCAAACAAAACGTGTTACGAGGATTACACTACCAACTGCCCTATACACAAGGAAAATTAGTCTGGGTTGGTCGTGGCACGGTTTACGATGTTATTGTTGATCTGCGCTTAAGCTCACCTACTTTTGGTAAATGGTTCAGTATCTTATTAACTGACAAGGAACATTTACAAATGTATGTTCCCCCCGGATTTGCCCATGGTTTTTGCGTCATATCACCAGAAGCAGATTTTTATTATAAGTGTACCGACTATTACATGCCACAAGCAGAGAATGGAATTATCTGGGATGATGCCAATCTTAATATTAATTGGCCAGTTAAAAACCCTATTCTCTCTCCTAAAGATAAAAAATTTCCTTCACTGCATGAAATTTCACATGAAAAATTATTTGCGTAAAATTTTAATTTCCGGCGGCAATGGTCAGCTAGCTAACGCTATTATTTCAAGAGCAAATGAAACATTTTTTGAAGTTATTGCGTGTTCACATCAACAATTGGATGTTACTAATATTTTCTCAATTCAACATGTTTTAGAAAATGTTAAGCCTGATATTATTGTTAATGCAGCCGCTTATACCGCCGTTGATGATGCTGAAATTAACAGTGATATAGCAATACAAGTTAATTATGATGGAACAAAAAATTTAGCACAATTATGCAATCAACATAAAATACCTATCATACATATTTCTACGGATTATATTTTTGATGGCGAAAAAACGCTCCCCTATACTGAAAGTGATTCGCCAAACCCTATTAATACGTATGGATTAAGCAAATTGTTAGGTGAAAAAGCGCTGCAAGACTATCACGATCAATATATCATTTTACGTGTTAGTGGCGTTTTTAGTGAATATAAAAATAATTTTCTAAAAACAATCTTGCGTATCGCTAACGAAAAAGCAGAAATCAAGGTCGTAAATAATCAAATTAGTTGTCCGACCTATGCGCAAGATATTGCAGACACAATTTTCCTATTAATAAAAAATATGCATACCTATGGAATTTATCACTACTGTAACTATTCGTCCGTCTCATGGTTTGATTTTGCAAGTGAAATCTTGTCTATTTGTAAAGAGTATAATTATTTTTTAAATACTATTATTACTCCCATTATGAGCAAGGATTATAAAACCTTAGCAAAACGCCCTCTTTATTCAGTTTTAGACTGCGCCAAAATTAAACGAGATTATGATATTGGCCAATCTCACTGGCAAAACAATATCAGAGCTATCATTAAAAAATTACTTGTCGATAAGGGTCATTAATGCATAAATTCAATTCTATTTTAGTAACGGGAGGAGCCGGGTTTATTGGCTCCAATTTTATCCGTTATATTCTGCAACATGAAACAAATATACAGATTGTTAACCTTGATAAATTAACTTATGCTGGTTCTCTTCTCAATTTACAACAATTGCCCTCTGCGCATCGCTATCATTTTATTCATGGTGATATCAATGATAAGCAATTAGTCACTCGCATCTTACAAGATTATCGTATTGATACTATTGTTCACTTTGCCGCAGAAAGTCATGTGGACCGTTCCATTGCTAAACCGTCAACATTCATTGAAACGAATATAATGGGTACGTTTACTTTACTAGAGGCAGCCCGAGAACAGTGGCTTAGTATTGAGAAAAGAGGGCTTCATGAGTGCCGCTTTCATCATATTTCAACTGATGAAGTTTATGGTGCATTAGAACCTGATGATGAAGCTTTTATTGAAACCACAGCCTATCAACCTCGATCCCCTTATTCTGCGAGCAAAGCTGCTTCAGATCATTTAGTTGCGGCGTATTTTCATACCTATGGCTTGCCCGTTACGATATCCAATTGCTCAAATAATTACGGTCCTTATCAGCACGCAGAGAAATTTATTCCAACCATTATTCGTGCATGCTTAACACACAATAAAATTCCTGTTTATGGAAAAGGAAAGAATATTCGCGATTGGCTCTATGTTGATGATCATTGTCGCGGCATTATACAAATTATTAAACAAGGCAAAGTAGGTGAAAGATATAATTTAGGTGCTAACAATGAATGGGATAACTTATCCCTAGTAAATTATATTTGTAGTTTGATGGACAAATTAATCCCGCACACAACCTCATATAAAAACCTGATTCAGTTCGTTACTGATAGAAAAGGTCATGATTTTCGTTATGCTATTGATAACAAAAAAATTCAGGAAGAATTAAACTGGTCTATACAAAATTCTTTCGAAAGCGGCTTAAAAAAAACCATCGCATTTTACAGTGCTCTATTCTTCACTGAGGAACAGCGTTCACCATATGGCAACAAAAGCGCGAGTCCCGTTCCTGATTGATGTCCAATCGGAGTAGCATCCAGTTTAGGCAATTGAATACTGCGCCAAAAATCAACCATGGAACTCACCCAGATATCATCAAATATCAAAAGTATATTGCGATCATTTTTAAGTTGTAAAATATGATCGAAGATTACGCTCTCAAATGCACCATTGTGAGGTCCATCAATGAAAATAATATCTGCCGTGACAAGTATTTCCGTGCGCGCAGCCCAAACTTCTGGCTGTGCAAGATCTTCTACATACTGAGTCCAACGTTTATCTTTATAAATAGATTCCTCAACTAATTTCTGGTGTGCTTTGTTATGAAACCAACCCGTGTTATTTGTCAGTGACACAACATCCCAGGTTGATAGTGACGTAAGATGTTCTGAGCGCAGCCATGACCAAAGCGAACTGCCCGCCGCGGTGCCTATTTCAGCAATTCTTTCGGCCTTGGTTACTCGGGCAATGGCTGTCAAAAGTAAATAATGGTTGTTGTAATCATAAATACAATCCAATTCTGATGACATGGTACGAAAGCCGGAGTTTGCCTGATATTCTTCTTCTAGTGCATGAACCGCACGATTTAAAATATCATGGAGATAAGTTGAAGGCGGTGATGTTCGATGACAATATTCTACAAATGTAAAATCGGCACCCGCTGTGATAAAACTAGCCCCAGGAAGATTATTCCATTCAGGATATTGTAAACGTCGCGATTTAATATGATGCAACAACGCATCCTTGAATCCGATCGTTCTAAGTAAGCAAGCCAATGCAGATTGACGGGCTCTCCTAAAAAAATTACCAACCTTAGTACTTGAATTCACGGGCGTAACTGCGGAAGGACTGACGCAAAGCGTAAGCAGTGCAGCGATTAATTTTAATCTCATTCCTGATATTTTCATCTTGAGTTCCTTTTATTGGCACGCTGCTGAGCAGCCTGATGATGCTCTCAAATTTGCTGGATTATACCTGAATTACTCATCGATTTTATAGTATCTTTAGAGAATAATTTCTATATGACAACACGAGCTCGCGTCTCGCGAAAGTGGAGACTTTATAGGCTAATTGTCATATGATATGCACAAAACTAGCGTAAGGACAAAGTAAATGGTCCATTTAAAAAATATCACTATGGGTGAAAAAATTCGTCAACGTGTTTACCAAAGTACGCATCCTGTGACTCAAAAGCTTATCAAAATCATTTCTGCTATCGATTATGAGTTATTTGTTCACACAGATGAAAATTTCGCAGCAACAAAACCCATCTTCACTATTATCCTTACAATTTATGATACTAATATTCAATATATTGAGGAAAGCCTGAAATCAGTTTTTGGTCAGGTATATGAAAACACAGAAGTGATTTTAATTAATAATGGCGCGAGCGGAAAAGTTGGCGATTTAATTTGGAATTATTTTCTGAATCATAAAAATGCTAAGCTCATTCGCACTAAAAAAAATCTTTATCATCCCGCAGCAAAACTTTTATCAGATCCAATCCCACAGCTTTGGAATGCTGGACTTTTTTGTTCCGTGGGCGATTATGTATATTTCCTTTCTTATGATGATGCTCTTAGCCCGAATTACACCATAGATATGGTTCAGCTTTTTCAAGAAAATATAAAATGCCAGACAGCAGCTCCTTTGGTCGTCAGCATGAATGAATCAAGTAAAGTCAATATCGACATATCAAAAACCTTTCGCGAAAACAATATCCGTGAAAGATATACGAATGGAATATCATTAGCAGAAAGCTATATGAGAGGAGAAAATAAAATAAGTTTTCCGGGAGGATTGCTGGCTGTTAGATCAAACTTAGTGTTAGATTGCGGTGGATTTGACAACAACAATGATGCAAGTCAACTATTCAAGTTTGCAATCTGCGGTGATTCAGGATTTAGTCGCGATGCCATATTATACTGGCGCCATCATTCCAATCAGGCTAATAAAATACAAAGAAAAATGGGATTAGTTTACTATCGATCTTTGAACGAATTTAATAAAGTCTACGATATCAAAAAATTTCATCGACATGTGGCAGGAAATGCCTTTGCAGAAGAATATGCGCGCTATATTGATAAGCTAATTGTTGAACAAACTATTACTGCGTTTCAGCATGCTTACACAATGAGTTTCTACTCGGGTCTTAAGGCGTTAGGTCGTATCTTTCTGGAGTGTCCATTACGAATTCAAGTGATATCTTTACGTTATTACTTGAGAGACTTTCCCAATTATTTTAGACGCTGGTCAATTGCACGGTCCATTTACTATAAATTTTTTAAAAAAAATTCATAATGTCCTACTCTAACGTTAAAGTTCGTTCATTCTAGGAATATAACTCAACTGTGTGGTAGGTAATTTTTTTCGTTTAAATTGTAGAAAATAGGCTTCAAAAGTATGAAAAGACATCGCAGCAATAATAATTGTGACTAGAATTGTAGATAGATAAATAAGAGTGATGAATTCGAAATGCTGCCAATGATAGCTTGAATAAATATTGATCATCATAAAAATTACTGTTGAATGAAACATGTATATACCATAAGAAATTTTCCCTAGGTAATTCAAAAATGAATTTCTAAGCAACAACAAACTCTTTGTGTTACTACTAATATTGAGAACAATAATCATAAATATGCAAGGCATTATTCCCATAATAAATTTCTCGAATAATGGATGCACTGCACCAGAAAACCAATTTTGAATATAAATAAAAAAGCAAATTGCTGTGTAAGCTATCAATTGCATGACAGGATGATAAATAATTTGTAGGATTTTATTTCGTTTTGTATAAATCAACCAAGCGCTTATCCCACCGACTGCCATATTACCATAGGGAAAAATATATCTACCTTGAGCTAGTAAATCTAAACAAGCATTATGATAACCCAATGAAACGAGACAAGTAGTTACTATGGAATACAACCATTGTAATATAAAGACCGAGATCATCATTATGATCATATGACTTTTAAAGTATTTTATTAGCAGTGGCCATAGCAAATAAAATTGTAGTTCAATGCCCAATGACCAAAGAGGTCCCGACCCTAAAATAGGATTGTCTGTTGCCACAGCTATGTTTGGTAAAAAAAACACGAGTAATAGAAATGATTTCAAGGGATGGTGTTGTATTAAACTGGGTGGAATATGTTCTTTAAGAAAAAGATAAATCAAGCTGCTGATAAAAATGATTAAAAAATAAAGTGGACAAATGCGTAATATTCGTCGCAGATAAAAACCTTTAAACTGGATCACTCCTTGCTTTTCCTGTTGTTGCAATAACTGATAAGTAATAAGAAAACCACTTAACACAAAGAAACAGACAACGTCATCATATCCTGGCAAAAAAAACCGCTGAAAAATTCCAATATTTTTATAACCATAAATTGTCAAGAGATCAGCGACATGATGAATGACAACACTAAATGCAGCGATAGCACGCAAACCATCTAAGCCATAAAAAAAACGAGCTGATTCACGCGTATCCGTCATTTTTATTCACTCGCTTGACTGTGTTGCCGCAATTCATCTGATGAAATCCGTTCGTCGATCACATACAACGGTCTTCCCTTTACTTGATCAAATATTCCAGCAATATAGAGTCCCACAACGCCTAGGCTCGAAAGGATGATGCCTCCAATGACCAATATCAACACGATGAGACTTGTCCAACCCGGGTAAGCAGAGTGAACGTAATATCGATAAATAAAATAAATCGCCATTGAAAACCCCATCGCTGAAACTGAAAATCCGAGATAGATAATCCAGTGTAGCAACGTAGTGGATTGAAACAGCAAGCCATTTAGCGCATGCTTGATCAGCGTCTTCAGAGTATAAGAACTTTTACCACAGAAGCGTTCTTTATGTTCGTATTCAATGTACCCTGTTTTGAAACCTAACCAATAGAGAATAAATAGATAATGGCGATTACTGTCACTCATTTTTAAAAAAGCATTGACAACTTTTCTCGAAATGAGACTAAAACTCCCCAATTCAGCGTTAAATTTATGCTTTGAGACTAAATCCATAAATTTAAAATATAAATTAGATAGATTTTTTCTAAACCCTGAATGTTGTTTTTGTATTCGTCTCGCAAAGACAATATCAAAGCCTTGTTGCGCAGTGTTTAATAATCGAGGGATTTCTTCAGGTGGATCTTGTAAATCACAATCCATCACAATCACCCATTCATTTGAACTTTCAGCCAAACCTGCAGTAATCGCTAAATGCTGACCAAAGTTTTTACTCAAACGAATCACTTTTACCTGACTGTTTGCAAGCGCTAATTCAGAAAGAATTTTCCATGAATGATCGGGACCACAGTCATCTACAAATATAATTTCAAATTCATGAGTTATCTTCTCTAAACTTGATACGAGTCGTTTGTATAGCTCGGTTAAGCAACCCGCACAACCATAGACTGGAATCACTACGCTAAGAGTCGTCATGTTAACCTTGTCCTCCTCGATATATTCTTTCAGCCTCAGGAAGATAATATTCTTGTAAACTGGTAACTACCCGAGTGTAATATCCTAATAACTGTTGAGTTCTCGGTTGATGTTTCATCACAACTTCTTCACCCAAAGCGCGAACATAATCGATCTGCTGTTTAATATAAGAACGAGTGAATTGTAAATTTATTCCTATTCTATCTTTTCCAGAAATATTTTTACCCGCTGCGTGCAGTAAAGTAGAATCAAAAATAATCAGTGACCCTGCGGGACACTCAACAGGAATAGCGTTGTTTTCCTGGTACTGTACATTAGGATGAATACTTTTTTGATGACTTGCTGGAATCACCAAAGTCGCGCCGTTATCAACGGTAAATTCCGACACGGCGACAAGAATATTGATCGATGCTAAATAGCCATTCAAAAAACGTGGGAAATCCCGATGAAAACGGAATTGAAATAGATGGGAAACTTCACCTGAAACAGTTGGATTTAAAAATCCATTTTGTAAGTGAAGAATTGCTGTTTCTGAAACCGTGTGATCAACGATAGATAAAATTTCGGGAGTTTCTAAAAAGCGTAAAAAAAAAGGATCGTACTTCATCATCAAACGTAATACACCCAATTCGCCGGCACGAGACAATTTTTCTTTACCTACGTCATGAAGAATTTTTTCCTTCACCTGATACATGCGTTGTTCAGTTTCATTTAGCCAAGTCGGATCCATTACATTGTTCAATACGCAAAAACCAGTATTTTGCAGATTTAATAATACTGACTCTAACCAATTTTTATTTTTTTTTGGATCAAGCAGCATGCAGTCATCCTATTAGTACAATTCACTTTCCAAGATAGCTAAACCAAATCCTGTTTTTCCATAGCTATTTCCGTTATAGAGCATGTAGAGCCTATTTTCATGTTCAAATACATGTGGATATGAAATGGCTTCTGAATCCCAACCCTGCGGAGAAACATCAATGCCTACCTCAGTATCTTTTCTAACCCAATCTTTTCCATTCAAAGATTCGGCATATCCGATTCGATAATTTTTACCTCGATAGGAATACCACATTTTGTAACCATCATTTTTTTTTATCACCGAAGGCTTAGACATAGCATATTCACCAGGATTTTTAAAATCTAATGCTATTGTTCCTTTCCTTTGCCAAGAAATGCCATCTTGAGATTCTGCATATTTTAACAAGTGAGCCATCTCTTCTTGTTGCCTACCCCATTTCAAATTCGATCCGTACCACATGCGCCAAATATTTTCTTCTTTAAAAACACATGGATATGAAATCGAATAGGGGTCTACATGACACCGATCAAGTAAAGGAGCTAGTGAGTAACGTTCGAATTCCATAGAATCGCCTTCTGCAATTGCTAGGCCAATACTATTGCGCCAAGGAACAGTCACACCGAGATTCCAGCCTAAATAGTAAAGATAACGTTGACCATGGTGCTTCACTAAATACCCCATTGAAACCCCACTATCATCAAAACAACCAGTCATCCCTGGACTTAATACTGGTTTTTCAGAAAGATAGGTGATTGTATTAAATCGTTTGAGATCAAATTCCAGATAGCCAATGCTTGCTTGGTTATCGTTATTTCGACAACTAAAATAAACTCTGAAATAATCATTTCCTAAATATTCGACTACAGGATTTGCTGCATGGCTACTCATCCAATCGTAATTTTTATCAGGACAAAATATCAAGCCCTGTTTTATCCATTGCATAGTGATTCCTAGATATGCGCTACTTCATTTGACATCTTAATTAGTTTGGCCGGTTGACCTGCATAAACTCCATTTTCAATGGTATTTTTCAATATTAAGGAGCCTGCTGCGATAATATTTTGTTTTGCGATAACGATATGATCTCGCAAGGTTGCATTCACACCTAAAAAACAATTTTCATGAATCACTACGCCACCAGAAATCACTACATGTGAAGTCACAAAACAATTATCTTTAATCACAGAGTGATGACCGATGTGATTACCGCTCCATAACGTGAGATTATTCCCAAGCCTTACGAATGGCTGCACTGTGTTATCTTCTAAAATAAGACAATTCTCTCCCACTTGCAGTCCAGGCCAGACGGTTGCTTTTGAACTCACATAACTTGCCAAGTGGTAACCTTTGTCCTTCGCGTGCCGATATTTTATCGTTCTAACTTCATTTAATGCTGTATAACCAACCGCAATGAATAAATCGTATTCAGATGGAGGATAAGATTGTTGTATTTCCTCAAATGGGATCAAGGGCAAACCACAAAATTCAGCTTCTTTTACATAGTCTCGATCAACACAAAAAGCAGCAATGTGTCTGTTTGTATCATGAGTAAAATAAAAGTGAGCCACCTCAGCTGCTTGTCCTATTCCAAAAATAACGATGGGCTTCATACACTCATTTCCTGTGATAACGATAAAAAATTTTCTTCATTTTCTAGTGTCGCAACTTTAAAACTCTTCATATATTTGACAGCATTAGTACCCATATTAAATAAGAGATCCAGAATCGATACTGTGTGAATAAATTCACCAAACAATTGGCGATAGTTGGGATATTCTGAATAATCAATGTAAGATAGCTTAATCGATGCTTTGTCAAATAATTCACTTTCTAGGTAGTCTTGTGCGGAAGGTCCCGATATATACTGTGTGGCACCTACTGTCTGACATAAAGCTAATAATCGTTCTGTCTTCTTCAACTCAGGCGCAACAACATAATCTGTCGACCAAGAAATTTTTGTTTTAATCCCTAACAAGCTGCAGATTTTAGCAAGAAATTGATAATTGATTTGGCTCAAATATTCTTCTTGTCGACATTGAAAGTAAAGTTGTGCTATTTCATCTTCAAATTGCCCAAAAAAAGGTGTTTTCGAGTAATTAAATACAATAGTTTTCCAGTGTTTTTGCACCCAGCCAGGATCAGATATTCGTGTTTCATTAATGTTTTGGAAATATTTATTTTTGACTTCCACTGGAATAGTTAACCATTGCACACCGGTCGGTGTCTTAATCATGTTCCGGTTACGCCAATCCCGTCGAGTAAATTGCACGTTATCATAGAGAATAAACTCATCAACCATGTTAATCAGATCAAAATATCCCTTCCACGGTATGTAGCAAGATTGCACGATCGCTACTTTTTTTCCCTCATTCACTTTAACATGCCTCCGAGGCTGATCTTTATAAAAAGCACTATAACAAAATACAATCTTCTCTATAAAGCAATTTTTAGAGTACGATTAAAAAATCTCAGCTTCTTTTGCTTGGTTAAATTGAGTTGAGTGAGCTTTGTGACACCTTAAATGTAGTTGATAAACGATTTCTAATGTTATATCGTGCACCTACAAATAAGAGACTCAGAGGCTACTGATGATCAGTAGAATTTTAGCAGGAGAGACTGGTGCACGTTTGTATCTTATTAGTCATCCTTTTTTCAAATGGATTTGATAAGTGAATAATATTCCTTACACATACCCATTATTTGGGCAACAAGAAATCAATTCTTTAACTGACTTATTGCAGGATGCGGAAAAATTCACTTCAGAGCATTATACAAAAAAATGTCGAGAATATTTAAAACAGTACTATGAAACTGAAGTTCTATTAACACACTCTTGCACAGCAGCATTAGAAATGAGTGCTCTCTTACTCGATATTAAACCGGGCGATGAAGTCATTCTTCCGAGCTATACCTATGTTTCAACTGCGAATGCTTTTGCAAAATTAGGAGCAAAGCTAGCCTTTGTCGATATACAGGAAGACACACTCAACATTGACGCATCACAAATTGAGTCTGTCATAACTCCTCGCACCAAAGCCATCATCCCTGTGCATTACGCTGCGATAGGCTGCGACATGAAAGTGATAAATGATATTGCGAGCGCCCATCATTTATCAGTTATAGAAGATGCTGCTCATTGTATCGGGGCATACTATCATGGAAAAAAACCAGGGACCCTCGGCCGCCTCGGCTCATTAAGCTTTCATCACACAAAAAATATTACCTCAGGGCACGGTGGCGCGTTAATTATTAACGATAAATCACTCATCCATCGGGCAAAGATAATTTGGCAAAAAGGAACAAACCGAGAAGCTTTCATCGAAGGTTTCGTCGATAAATACACATGGCAAGATGTGGGATCTTCTTATGTGATAAATGAGATGAGTTCAGCGTTATTATATAGCCAATTGCAACGCCTTGAAGAGATTACCCAGAAACGTGTCGCTATCTGGCAACGATATCATCAAGCTTTCTCTGACGCAGAGATAAAATATCAATTTAAACGCCCAACTGTTCCAGTTGGATGTGAACACAATGGCCATATTTATTATTTAATCGCTCCAACAGAAAAAAGTGCAATAGAGCTTCGTCAAAGACTTTCATCTGCTAAAATCAGCGCGCCATTTCATTATCTTCCTCTACATTTGTCACCCGCAGGTTCTCGATTTTCGATCAAGCAGTTTTCTTTGCCAATTTGCGAAAATATTTACAAGCGTATTGTTAGACTGCCTATTTGGGAAGGAATAGAGCTACACATAGACAGAATTATTGAAAAGGTCTATACGGAAATTCAAGGATTATAAAATGAAAGCGGTTCTTTCTAATAAATTATATCTATTACTTATTATCTTTAGTCTGTTTCTTTTTCCATTACTTTATTTTTTTTATTATGATCCTCAATCGGCGTTATGGTGTGACGAGTTCCATGCTCATATACCACAAATTAATTATTTTATTAATCATCCCTTGAACATCATTCATTTTAAAGTCTACATCCCCAATTTTCCGGGATATCACCTATTTATAGCTTATCTATCTATTCTGTTTCACATCAAGGTTGTTTACTTAAACACCTGGGTCATTAAAATTATTAACTCACTTTTTGCCTATGGCATATTAATTATTTTGTGGAATCTAATACGAAACTTCTGCCATGATGATTGGAAAACTTTTTGCCTATGTCTACCCATTGCATGCTCCTACTATATATTAGGCTCAGCGACATGGCTCAGCACCGACAATGGTGCATTATTTTTTTTCGTCTCCATTCTTTATCTTTTAGAAGTTCATCCTATTAAATGGTTAATCGCTCTTTGTACTTTCTTGATGGTTTTTTGGAGGCAACTATTTTTACCCGTGATAGGTGTTTTTTGGCTACCTCTCTTATTTTCAAAAAATCGTAAACAAACGTTGTTAGTTGCAATCTTAGCCAGCGCACCGGTGTTAATATTAGCAGGAATTTATTTTTTAAGCTGGGGGGGCTTAACACCGCCGACACCATGGATCAGACATCACCATATATTGATTTTCATGAGTCGGGTTAATTTAATTCAGCTTCTGGCGCTAGTGGGAATTTTGGGACTACCTTATATATTCTTATTTTGTTCTGATCGAGCAATACAATATTCAAAAAAACAATTATTCATGATAATTGTTGCCTCTCTGATTTCTGCCCTAGTTTTATGGATGATTACACCTTCTACTTATTTGGATACCAAAGATGGTGGGCTTGGCGTACGATATGGTTCAATCGTGTGGCAGCTTTCAACATTTTTTCCTTATTTTAATCTAGGTGATAAATCTTTATTAGTTTTACTCTTTTCTCTACCCGGTGCTTTTATTTTAATTCTAATGACATTACGAGCGATACGTCTCAACTATTATCCGACCGAATTAGTCATGTTCTTTTTATATATCACAGCTTATGCGTGCCAAACGTTTCCTTTTCAGCGATATGTTGAACCTATCCTGCTCATCACAATGTCAGTGCATGGCGCACGTATGGTGACGAAAACTTCCTGGCAATTCTATGTTCCTATCGTCTATTTATTATATCCTATGGGCATGTTGATTTTAGGAGGATGGGGCATCGTCGGTATCGTACATAAGTCTTCTATGTGTGTGTTGTAACTTAAAACATTAAGAGCCTCGAGCAGCTTCTAGAGTCACTCGACTGACTTCAATTAATTCTGCGATAGCAATAGGCGCACCAGTACCACTCTTAATAGCGTGCAGAAATTCTGCCACACAACTCATTTGACCTTTGTCTTGGCGCCAAAGAGACATTTTTTTAAAACTGCCCCAACCAAATCCACGCAACTGGCGAAAGTTATCCAGCTGTAAAATTTTTCCTGCTGAGAAAACTTCTAAACGTTCCTTCGGAAATGATTTATGACCATTAGCTAAATAATGAATCACGCCAAATGATCCATCAGCAAAAGAAAGCGTAATACTTGCCTTGTCATCACGCTGTAATATATTGTCTAGCCGTGTCACATGAAATTGGGTAATAGGAGCCCCGGCTAAGAAACGTAACAAATCAATGAAATGGCAGGCTTCACCAATCAATCTGCCGCCACCGATGGCACTGTCTTGCGTCCATTGAGAAGCAGGAACTTCTCCCGCATTCACTGTCATGATAAATGATTTTGGCGTACGCAAAGTACGTAATAGTTGTTTCATTTTGATGATATGCGGAGAAAAACGGCGGTTAAACCCGACCATTAAGTGCAAGTCAGTGTGCACTGAGCAAACTGAAGTGATATTTTCTAATTCTGCGAAAGTTAAACACAGCGGTTTTTCGACAAACACATGTTTTTTTGCTTGCATCGCTCGACATATTAATTCGGCGTGACTATCATGCCGAGTCGCTATCACTACTGTGTTTATTTCAGGATTAGCAAAAATATCCTCAATATCTGTCGTCACTTTTTCAAAACCAAATTTTTTTCCGAGCTGTGTTGACCTCACTCCACCACTGCAAGCAATCGTAGATAAAACAGCACGTGATTTTTTAAATGCGGGTAATAAAGTTCGACCTGCATAATTTCCAGCGCCAATAAATCCAATGCTAACATGCGTTGCTTTAGTTGTTTTCTTACTATTAATTTGTAATGAACGCACATGTAACAATGGATTTTCTGCGTTATATTCTAAAATACATCCTAGTCCAAGCTGATTCTCGCCTAATTGTTGATAAACTTGTTCAGCTGAATTGAGAGGATAATGAGCCGAGATTAAAGCATCTACCGAGAGTTTTTTACTTTGCAGTAAATCTAACACAGCCTCAAAATTTCGTTGTTCAGTCCAGCGCACAAAACCGATCGGATAATCATGGCCTTTTAATTCATAGGAAGAATCATAGCGGCCTGGACCATAAGAACAAGACACTTGAAACGATAATTCTTTTTCATAAAAATCAGCGCGCGATAATTCTAAGCCTGTTACTCCAACCAAAATAATTCGGCCTCTTTTACGACACATTTGCGCAGCATGATGTACTGGTTCGCTACTGCGCGTTGCAGCAGTAATTAACACAGCGTCTACACCACGCTCCCTAGAAAATGTATTTGCTGTCACAACAGGATCTTCTTGTTGAGACAAATTGATGGTTTCAGCACCAAATTGCGCCGCTAACGCTAATTTTTTCTCGTCAAAATCAATTCCTAATACCCTGCAACCCTGGGCACGTAGCAATTGCACAGTTAATAATCCGATTAAGCCGAGACCCATGACGACGAATGCTTCGCCAATCGTAGGTTGGGATAATCGTATACCTTGTAATGCAATCGCACCTAGCACAGTAAATACAGCTTCATCATCCGTTACACTATCAGGAATCTTGCAGCAAAGATTTTTAGGCACACAAATCACTTCCGCATGTGCACCATTCGAAACCACCCGATCTCCCACTGAAAATCCTGTGACGCCTTCACCCACCTCAAGCACCGTACCGACATTGCAATAACCCATCGGTAGCATTTGCTCCAGTTTATTTTGCACTGCTTCGATAGTTGGCAATAACCCATCCGTTTTTACCTTATCAAACACCATACGCACTTTATCAGGCTGTTGACGAACTTTATCGAGTAATGAAGCTTTGCCAAAATCAACCAGCATTTTTTCTGTGCCGGGTGAAATAAGTGAACGTGTTGTTTGAATTAATAAATGGCCAGGTTGATTTTTCGGGCACGGCGTTTCCAATAATTCTGTTGCTCCGGTTTTTAATGACTGCATAATGCGTTTCATAAGCAACCCTCTTAAGTCAATGTAATCGTCGTATTTATCTGCACAGGTAAATTTTGGAAAATTCTTTTTACCTGAATTTTTTTATTAGCAATCGCCATATTAAATTCAGGGTGATAAGTACATTCTTCTACAGTGAGAGGAAAATTGGTTTCCAAACTAGCTAGTAACATGCCCGATGCATTATACAACGTAACACCATGATCATGTTTCTGTTGCACTTGAATGACCGGATGTAGATGAAAAAACAAATCCAGTTGATGGATTCCACTACCCACTACACTGTCTTCAATCGTTAAACTATTTTTTTTCAATATCCAGCGGCGTGTATGATAGGCTTTAACCGATGCATAGCCATCATGAGAAGCTGTCAAACATAATTTCTCTGCCATCATTTCTGTTATAATATCATAGACTTTTGCACGACGCGCCACGCGAAAACTTTTCCAGACTTCAGAAGAATCTTTCTCGTCTATCACCAGAGTATTATGCGCTTTACTACGGCGTTGATTTATACGTTCATGATTTACAGCATAAGTTGATGTGCCAGAATTGACTAATAAACGTTGGTTGCCAAGAGATAATTCAAAACTTAATGTGTCAGCATGCGCATGTCCTGGTTGATAAGAAGCTCCAATAGCAGCTACATCAGTTAATAAAACCATATTATTATTTTGTAAACGGCAATAACCGCTAGCCGGTAAATAAACCAGCTCTTGCGGATGTGAAGAGTCTGGTAATGATAAAGACAAGCGTTGACAATATTTTTCTAACTCTGATAAGCATGCTGCAACACCCAATGCTGTGTCATTAAAAAATGCCATCTCACCATCCGGATGACACATTATTTTAAACCAGCTAATCATTTTTTTTATACATGTAATCCAAAACGGTGGAACAACTCGATCATACACATGAAATAAATTCACCATGTCTAATAGATCTTCCAAAATAATGGCGTGGTACATTGGGCTTAATTCAAAATGCCCGCCGTCAGATAAGACTTGTTCGACTAATTGTTGCTGATAAATTTTAAAGCCGGTTTTAAACCAGCGGTTTGCTTCTTTACCGGAAAAAAATAATCCGGAAAATAACAATGCTTTGGCATTTGCTAAGATGTGATTCCCTAACAAATGGGTTTCAATACGTTGCATTAAATAACGTGTTTGTATTGCTAAACTATGCAGTATTTCTGAATCGATTTGCTGAGTAGTCATCTGCCATTTAATCCAATTGACTAACCTCAAAGAGATTGGGTAAGGCTCCCAACCACAACCTTCGGCGGGGAGATTTTCCCTGATCCAGCGATGAATAAAGTTTTCGCACCAGTTATAATTTTCACGTGCCGTGCAGGAATGCAAAAAATCAAAATAATGTAGATTATACAACCACAACTTTTCAGTTTCAGTTGAGTTCCAAATTGTATTACTCGAAATATTTTTTGACTGTTGCAGAAAAGTCAATGTCTGCGTTGAAAATGATTGAGATGGCTTGACAATTGATGCCGTCCAACTTGTTACTTGTTGACGACGCTTAGGTGGTAACGCAGTGTTAACTTTAGGCTTTTTAAAACGATGATGAATTTGTCCATAAATTTGCGTCCACTTGAGATATTTGATTGTATGATAATATTGTGCGACTTTTTTAATGTTCAATTTCAGCATAACGGTTAGCTACTCAGCCTAGCGTTGGCTTGCTCTAATACATTAAAAAATAATTTGGCTTGTTGTTCTCGGCTATAACGCGGTGCACTCTGACAACTATTCTTGACAAACATATCGAGCAGATCTGGACGAGAAGAATAATATTCTATAGCTTCCGCCATCTGCTGCGGATCTTCCGGCGGAACAGTCACCCCAATTTTTTCACGTTCAACAATCGCACTGGCTTCCCCTGCCGGCGCAGCCATCAAAATCGGCAGTCCCATACCCATTGCTTCAAAAATTTTGGAAGGAATCACTTCTGCAAACACTGAACTATTTTTTAAATGCACCAGTGCCATGTTACAAAGACTCCAAAATTCAGCAATGATGTCTTTTGCTTGCGACGGTATAAAACTCACGTTCGCTAATTTTTTTGACTCCGCCAATTGCATTAATTCATCACGCGCAGCGCCAGCACCCACAAATAAAAAACGGACATGCGATTTTTGTAATATTTCGGCAGAAGCAAGCACATTTTCCAGGGCGTGCGCCATACCATGCGTGCCAATATATCCCACCACAAATTCATCTGATTTAATTTGGTAACGTTCTGCCAATTCCTGATTCCGAGGACGTGGAGAATAGCGCGTCATATCAAAACCATTAATTACAATATCGATTTTATTTTCTGGTATTTTGCGTGACACTAAATTGACTTTGAAAGCGGGTGATAGCACCACAATCGAAGTCGCGTGATGATATAAAAATAATTCTAGCTTTTCCAATCCACGTATCGCCAAACTATCACGCATCGCACCGACTCCCACAATCGAAGCAGGCCATAAGTCAGAGACCTCTAAGACAAAAGGGATTCGACGTAATTTGGCAGTGAATAACCCCGCAACTGCAGCAAATAAACTAGGAGATGTCGCTGCAATTACATCAGGTCGTTGTTGGCAGATGCCTGCAAAAATGGCAGGCAAGGTAAAAGAAATCGAATCAATAATCCGCAGTAAAAACCCTTTATTTGCAGCAATAAAGGTTTTCACTCGCACGACGCGAATACCATCTAGCATTTCCACTTGATACCATTTATTTTTGTAACCGCTGAAGAGCTTACCTTCAGGAAAATTCGGCGCACATGTCACCACTGTCACTTGATGGCCCCACTTCACCCAATAACAAGCCCGTTCATAAACACGTGAAGCAGCTGCATTGCGTTCCGGCGGAAAATTATCAGTAAAAAATAAAATGTTCATACCAGACACATTTCTTCTGCTTGAGTTTGATGAATAAATTTGTTCGAAAATTGTTTTTCATTGACAAAATTCATAATAATTTTGCCTTGCAACTGTTGCTCATTCAATGACTGAAATTCTTTATGGTTTACTAACAAAACAATAATGTCAGCAACTTTTATCGCCTGCTCTAATTCATTCAATTTCAATCTTTCATGTATCAGCGTTGCTGGCAAACGATCAATGTTAGGTTCAACCGCTAACAAATGATATTCCGTCTGCTTTAATAAGTGCTGCACAATTTTCACTGCGGGGCTTTCACGTAAGTCATTGGTATTTGCTTTATAACTCAACCCCATGCAAGCAATGATTGGTTTTGTTTTGGCAGCAGCGAATGAATAAATTTTTGCTAATACGAAATCCGATTTGGCATCATTTACTTCACGCGCCTTGCGAATCAATTTGGCTTGCTCAGGTGACGCATGTACGATAAACCACGGATCTACGGCAATACAATGACCGCCAACACCAGGACCGGGTTGCAAAATTTTCACTCGTGGATGATGATTGGCTAATTGAATAAGCTCCCAACAATCAATTTGTAATTGATCGCAGACCATGGATAATTCATTCGCAAATGCAATATTCACATCACGAAATGCGTTTTCGGTTAATTTTGTCATTTCAGCTGTGCGGCTATTAGTAGTAAGACAGACACCTTTCACAAATAATTGATAAAGTGCTTTGGCTTTCTGCGCGCACTCTTTGGTGATTCCACCTATGATACGGTCATTTTCGATGAGTTCACGAATAATTTGTCCCGGCATGACACGTTCAGGACAATATGCAATATTCACATCCGCCTGCTCCGTTGTAACACTCGGAAAAATTAAATCCGGTCTAAGCGCGGCTAATTGTTTCGCGATCGCTTCAGTGGTGCCTATTGGAGAAGTCGATTCCAGAATAATCAAATCTCCTTTCTTTATCACCGCAGCAATCGAATTCACAGCAGCTGTCACATACGATAAATCCGGTTGGTAATTTTCTTTAAACGGAGTGGGCACAGTAATTAAGAATGCATCAGCGGGTTCTGGTTGTAATGAAGCGCGTAAATAACCTTTGCTCACTAAATCATGCACGACTTCCTCAAGATCTGGCTCAACAATATGAATTTTACCCGCGTTGATGGTGTTAACGGTATTTGCATCGATATCAATGCCTACCACTTGAATACTTTTCAACGCAAACATCGCAGCTGTCGGTAGCCCAATATATCCCAAACCAATCACTGAAATTTTTTTAATGTTTGAATTCACGCTGTAATCTCTCCACTATCCGTTGTGCTGCTTTACCATCTCCATAAGGATTCACGGCAGTGCTCATACTTCGATAGAGCTCACCACCACTGAGTAATTCTTCCACATCGTTAACGATTGTCTGTGTATCTGTACCAATCAATTTCGCTGTGCCTGCTTTGATACCTTCCGGTCTTTCTGTGGTATCACGTGCCACCAATACCGGCTTTCCTAATGAAGGCGCTTCTTCTTGAACGCCACCAGAATCTGTTAAAATTACATACGCTTTCATCATGAGATAGACAAAAGCTAAATATTCCTGCGGTTCAATTAAATAAATATTTTCTTTATTCATTAATAATTGGTTGACCGGGCCAGCCACATTAGGATTTAAGTGTACCGGATAAATAATTTGCACATCATCGCGTTCTGCCAATTGCAACAATGCTTCACACACATGCTGCAAACCAGCACCGAAATTTTCGCGCCGATGCGAAGTAATTAAAATTAATTTACGTTTATCATCAAGAAAAGGAAATTGCGACTGCATCCGCCGAGCAACCTCAGGATGCGTTTCAATGTATTTAACGGTTTCCAGTAATGCATCAATAACAGTGTTTCCTGTGACGAGGATATTGTCAGGCGTTACACTTTCTGCCAGTAAATTTTGTTTAGCTTCTTCCGTTGGCGCAAAATGCAAACTAGCAATGCGTGTTGTTAATTGTCGATTGATTTCTTCCGGCCAAGGTGAATAAAGATTTCGCGTCCGCAATCCTGCTTCTATGTGAGCAACAGAAATTTGTTTGTAAAAAGCCGCGAGCGAAGCAGCAAACGTCGTGCTAGTATCACCTTGCACCAATACCCAATCTGGATGAAATGTTGCAAAAACACGCTCTAATCCTTGCATAGCGTGATTGGTAATACTTGTCAGAGTCTGATTGCTCGCCATAATATTCAAATCATAATCTGGCACGATGTGATAAAAAGATAACACTTGATCCAACATACTGCGATGTTGGCCGGTGACACAAATTTTTGTTTCAAACGCTGGAACATTGATCATTGATTTGATAACAGGTGCCATTTTAATGGCTTCGGGACGGGTACCAAAAACAGCTAACACTTTCATTTGTTATCTTCCTGATCCAAAAAATCCATCGAATACAATTTTGTAGTACACGTTATTCAAATTACTACTGTAAGTCAAATTGATTATTTTCGCAGAAATAATCCGGTCTAATCCCATAAAAAACAACTCTCCAGTAAGCGTTGATAACCGATAAAAAACTTGCAAGCTTATAACATAGCTCGTAGAATCCCAACACCGTGGATATAAGAAACAAAAGGAGAGTTGTAGTTTGGCAGTGAAGTCAATTCTAATAGTGTGCCGAGGAAATATTTGTCGCAGTCCAATGGCAGAAGGGTTTTTCAACCGTGAACTCAACAATCATTCTAGTGACACATTAGTCACTTCCGCAGGTATTACAGCGCTCGTTGATTACCCTGCCGATCCAAACGCACAAAAGGTTATGCAAGAACAAGGGATTGATATTTCAACACACCGTGCACGTCAGCTCACCGATGAGTTGGCACGCAAAGCCAATCTCATTCTAGTGATGTCCAACTCACACTTACAATTTATTACGCGTCACTTTGTCGCCACGAAAGGCAAAACTTTTTTATTAGGTCACTGGCGTCAGTTTGAAGTTCCAGATCCGTACACGCAACCTCACACTGCGTTTGAACACACTTACGATCAAATTAATCTTGCTTGGCAAGATTGGAAAACAAGGATTTTATCATGCCAAATGCAAAACTAAAAAAAATAACAATCTGCATTCTGTTGCCGCTTGTTTTAAATGCTTGTGCACCTATCATTCCAGAAAATTATTTGGGACCTTCTAACATCCGTACGCCGCAGAAAATCGATGGCAAATGGGTATCACCCAGAATCATTCCTGTCAGCACCAAAATGCTACAATCTCCTGAAGGACGCTTACTTTTAGACCCAGCCATGAAACCTCAACCTTATAAAGTCGGTGCTTATGATGGCTTAAATGTGATTGTTTGGGGACATCCTGAAATCAGTACTGTGGGAACATCCACCGCTCCCATACCAGGCATGCGCCCTACATTAGCTAATGTCAGTACGCTCACCTCTACCGTGTCCAATCCTCCTGTTATTGTGCAGTCTGACGGAACCATATTTTATCCTTATGTAGGCCATCTTAAAGTGGCTGGTTTAACAGTTGATGAAATTCAGCAGATCATGACAAAACGCTTGTCCGAGTACATTCGTAATCCACAAGTCACCATACAAATATCGAAATACAGCAATAGAAACATTTATGTTCTCGGTGAAGTATTCACTCCAGGTATGCAACCCATTACCGATAAACCACTCACTTGGATGGAAGCAATTTCCGCAGCCGGAGGAATCAACCCTGCCAATGCCGATCCTCGACATATTTATTTGATTCGAGGTTCATACGAACAACCCGATATTTATTGGCTAGACGCTGAGTCACCACAATCTTTAATCATTGCTGAACAATTCCCCTTACAACAAAGCGATATCGTTTATGTTTCGGGTGCTACACTTAATGGAGTCAGTAATTTCTTCAACAAAGTTGTACCTACCTTCTCTAACTACTTTGCTATTAAAGCAGGAGTTAATTCATGAGTCTTTCTAACCTTTCACAGCCAAATGATTTACAAACCGATTTTATGGTTGATAACGATATCGATTTTAAAAAGATTATCAACCAGCTATATCGTCATTTGTGGACGATTTTAGGTATTGCGGCTTCAACAGGATTTTTTGCTTTTTTATATACTTTTACTATGCACCCTGTTTACCAAACTACCGCCATTCTACAAGTCCATTCTAATACTTCAAAAGCAGGCAATGTGCTGGGTACTTTAGGATACAAATCGACTTCAGACTCTGAAGTCAATACCCAAGAAGCACTAATTAAAACCCGCTATATTTTAGAACCGGCTGTTATCCAAAATGGTTTAAATATAGCAACATATGTTCGTTATTTCCCTATTATTGGACATAAGCTTGCGCAACATTATAAAGGAAATGGTCTTGCAAAACCCTTCTTAGGCTTAAAATCTTATGCCTGGGGCGGCGAAAAAATCGAAGTAAAACAATTTAGCGTGCCCAGCGAGCGTATTGGCAAAGATTTTCGTGTCGTTGCAGATAAAGATAATCTCTATCGCTTATATGATGATCAAGGCAATCTAATCTTAACGGGAAAAGTCGGTGAATTAGCCATTTCCACGCTTGATAAAAATATAAAATTGGAAATCTCTACCCTCAATGCACGCCCAGAAACACCTTTCCACATCGCTTACCTCTCTCCTGTTGGAGCATCAATGAGCTTAGGCCGAAGAATTTCCATTAGTGACATTCAAGGCAATGACCCGCTACAAACCACAGGCATTTTTCAGATTGCACTGGTCGATTCTGACCCCGTACAAGCCGTGCAAATATTAAATAATATTATCTCGTTTACTGTTAGCAAAAATGCTCAACAAACTGATCAAGAAACTCAAGAAACTCTCAATTTTCTTGAAGAAAAATTACCCGAATTAAAAAATAGCTTAGCAACATCAGAAAATAATCTGAATGTGTATCATGCAAAATATAATACCCTCAGTATGCAGATGATTAGTCAATTATTAGTGCAACGATTAATCTCTCTAGAACAAGGGGTCAGCAAATTAAAATCACAACGAGAAGATTTATTACAACTTTATACTCCTAAACATCCACTCGTTATTGCACATTTGAATAAAGAAGCTGAATTACAAAAACAATTGGAAGCAGCGAAAAGTGAAATTCGTCAGTTCCCGTTCATCAGCCAAGAAGAAATTGATTTACAACGCGAGGCAAAAATAAAAAATTTAATGTACACCAATTTACTGAACCATGAACAACAAATAGAACTGGCTAAAGCTGGCTTGCATTCTGACATTACAATCATTTCCGACGCTACACCTGCCTCCCAACTACCTGTTTACAAATCGTTAACTATTATCGTTGGTTTCCTCTTGGGTGGTTTTTTATCAAGTTTAGTCATTGCTCTCAAAAACCTCTGGACTAAAACCGTTGAAGATGCCGAACAATTAGAAAATGAGATTCATCTCCCAGTCCATGCTGTCATTCCATTCAGCCGCAAACAAAAACAGATGGAAAAAACATATCAGAAAACGTTGAATACCCTAGGCAGTGGTATTTCAACTAAACCGTTAGTATTAGCTAAACAAGAACCTAATGACCTCTCGATTGAGAGTCTGCGCAGTTTGAATGTTGCAATACAAATGATGATGTCGTCTGCTACCCATCCGGTAATCGCCATCATGGGAAGCATGGGAAATGTTGGTAAAAGCTTTGTCGCAATGAATTTAGCACAGATCATCGCTAACACTGGAAAAAGAACTTTATTAATAGATGCTGACATTAGAAAAGGTCATCTCCATCAAACTTTTTTACAACCTAAAGCTCATGGTCTCAGTGAATATTTACAAAATGAATGTGATATTCCGAGTATCATTAGAAATGTTGATCATCATCTTTCCTTTATCGCTTGCGGTATTTCTAACAAACATCCCATAGAGCTATTGAAAAGTCCATTGTTAAAAGCATTGCTAAGCCAAGTGAAGGAACATTTTGATCAAGTGATTATTGATACCCCACCTATTTTGCCTGTGATTGATTCTATGTTAATTACAAAATTCTGTGATACTAAATTATTCGTAGTCAATGCAGGAAAAGACTCTATGGCAGATGTAAAACAGGCTATCAAAAAGGCACGATTACACGAAGTAGAGATTAATGGGTTTATTCTTAATCATCGAAAACCAATCACTCCATATGGAATCAACGCATATACTCGTTATTCTTATGGTGAAATACCACAGTCCTCTACTGTTTGATGTTAGTAAGAGGACTGTGTTGTTACTGCAAGATTGCGTGAGCGGTCTGGTCTGGATTAAATAGGTTTAACTGCTAAAAACACGCCGTATTTCACCCTGCCTTGATGAAAGCCTTCTTGCATCATCTTAGTTTGTTGTGCGAAACGGAATCCGCGCCAACCGGACATTTTTAACAATTGTAAAAAATTGTAGGCATTGACTAATGAAATTCCCACATCCCAACTTTTTGCAACATATTGTGACCAGTCAAGCACCCTATTCACAGAAAATTTTTGCGTCTCGAGCAGTCCGCGGTAATGTTCTATCGTTGGCATGTATGGCAAATCAAACGCATAGCATAATTTTTGATATTTTTTGGCTAAAGTTCCCGCATATTCATTTTGATCTGAACACCAGGTTGCTAACATCAATTTCCCGCCTGGTTTCAAAACGCGATACGCTTGTTGGATAAATAAATTTTTATCAAAAAATTGTTCGCAACTTTCCAGCGACCAAACAATATCAAAAGTATTATCAGCAAAACTTGCTAATGACAATGCATCTTCAAGCTTAAATGAGACTGTGCTTATATTTAATTTTTTTGCCTGTTGCTCCGCGATAGCGATTTGTTTTTTACTGAGTGTAATGCCAGTCACGTTCGCTTGAAATTTTTTTGCAAGATATAAACTACTACCACCCATCCCACAGCCGACATCTAAAATATGACTTTGCGAAGTGATATTTAATAATTCCACTAATTTCTCAATCAGTTTTTCTTGTGCTTCGTGCGGAGTGAGCGTTTCATTATTTTCATAATAACCATGATGGATGTGTTGTCCCCAAACTTTACGCCAACCTTCCGATATCTGATCCCAAAATTGCGCGATTTTTTTGGTTATTTCAGTGCGGTGAGTAATCACCGGTTCATAAGTTTTAATCATCATGACATCACATCCAAATGGATTTTTCGAAAAAAACGATAGGTAATCGGTGCAAAAATAATGGCAATAATGGCGATAAATGCTAAACCGCTAAATAAAGCATAAAAACCAGCGAATAATTTTCCCGCCTTGGTTGCTAATTGATTAACAGGTCCCATGCCAGACAATATCATTGATGCGTTGACGAAAGCGTCAACCCAAGACATTTTTTCAGTTACATGATAACCCACCATACCGATGAGTAACGCCAAAGCGATAAAGATCAATCCGAAAATAATATTACGTGTTAAATGAACAAAAAATTTTCGCGTGGCTGCAGCATGAGGACGAATCTTAGTTTGCATCCTTTCTCCTTACTTCTAAAAGATAGGTAAGTTTGGCATCATACACAGCATACCAACTCTTATCTATCCAATAAGGTTACATAGCGACACTATTTATTCATTCTTCCGACAACAATCAATAGCAGGCCGACAACAATTGAGGCACCACCTAATATTGGTGGAAAATGGACTGTTTTCTCAGAATCAGCCGTTATTTTAAGCGTGCCAATTTGTGCAACATTTTCCTGTTTAGTATAAGTGAATCTTTGGTAAGCGAGCGTAGTAATGCCAAAAATAATCAGCAAAATACCCACCACACTAACAATTATTTTCATCTAAAACCTCCTTATCTACCTCGGAACAAATGGGCAATAAGTGATAATACAAATAATACTAAGAAAATTAAGAATAGAATTTTTGCGATACCAGCAGCTTGAACAGCAATGCCACCGAACCCTAAAACACCCGC
>Ga0207089_1030_pt1 | contig 38903 bp, 30 predicted proteins | sample Alteio_BWMinHeat_49_FD_153571 | JGI IMG/M metagenome (GOLD analysis project Ga0207089, IMG submission 153571) | Enriched cells from forest soil in Barre Woods Harvard Forest LTER site, Petersham, Massachusetts, United States -... | ecosystem: Environmental > Terrestrial > Soil > Temperate forest >...
TTCTATGTATCGTAATGCACCATCACCGGTTACAGCTTCTATGCGACGAATGCCGGCAGCAACACCGGTTTCGGCAGTAATTTTAAATATGCCTATATCACCCGTATGGTCTGCATGTGTTCCACCGCATAATTCTATGGAGGGTCCAAAATGCACGACGCGTACTTTGCTACCGTATTTTTCACCGAATAATGCAACGGCTCCACTCGCTATGGCTTCTTCGGGTGAAGAGACTTGTACTATACCTTGGTAGTTTGCACGGATTTCATCGTTGACACGTTGTTCTATTTTACGTAATTCCATTTCAGTGAGTGGTGTAGCATGTGAAAAATCAAAACGTAAACGTTCCGGTTGAACCAGCGAGCCTTTTTGTATGGCGTGATCGCCTAACACTTCTTTTAATATCATGTGCAAGAGATGGGTAGCGGTATGATTCAAGACAGTAGCGGCACGGCGTTTAGCATCGACTTCTGCTATGACTTCATCACCGACATGCAATCTTCCTTTTTCTAATTTACCTAAATGTAAATGCGTATGTGCTTGTTTAATCGTATCCAATACTTTAAAGAAAGTGGTATTCGCTATTCGCAATAAACCTTGATCGCCCACTTGGCCGCCAGATTCTGCGTAGAAAGGACTTTTGTCTAATACAATCGAACCTTTTTCGCCGGCATTTAAACAATCAACGAATTTTCCATCGCGGTATAAGGCGAGAATTTTTCCAGCATCCGGATTTTTTTCATGCAGTAAATTTTTGTGACCCGTAAATTCTGTTGCAGGTTGCGATTCTTGTAATACTGTATATTCCGTATTGAATTGGCTGGCTTGACGAGAGCGATCGCGTTGTTTAGACATGGCTGCTTCAAAACCATCGTAATCCAGTGCGAGATGACGTTCACGTGCAATATCTGCAGTTAAGTCAGATGGAAATCCGTAAGTATCATACAGTTTAAAAATAATGTCGCCGGATATGATATTGCTTTTTAATTCGCTGACAGCTTGCTCGAATAATTTTAATCCTTGAGCCAGCGTCGTGCTGAATTGTTCTTCTTCTTGACGTAATATTTTTTCTACATGCGCTTGTGATTTCACTAACTCAGGGTAAGCATCACCCATGAGATTAACGAGTGGTTGTACTAGTGAATAAAAAAATGGTTGGGTCAAACCTAATTTGCTGCCGTGACGTAATGCGCGTCGAATGATACGGCGTAATACGTAACCGCGACCTTCGTTAGAAGGTAATACGCCATCAACAATTAAAAAGCTGCATGAACGAATATGATCTGCAATCACACGTAAAGAAAAATGCGTAAGATCGTTGACGTTAGCAAGTTCGGCAGCCGCTTTAATTAAAGGAAGAAATAAGTCTGTATCATAATTATTATGCACACCTTGTAAAACGGCAGATATGCGTTCCAGTCCCATGCCGGTATCGACAGAGGGTTTGGGCAAAGGAGTGAGCTTGCCATCGGCTGATCTATCGTATTGCATGAAAACGAGATTCCAGATTTCAATGTAACGGTCACCATCAGCATCAGGGCTGCCCGGTGGGCCGCCTGCAATTTCAGGACCGTGATCATAAAAAATTTCCGTGCAAGGTCCACAAGGTCCAGTTGGCCCCATAGACCAGAAATTATCTTGTTCACCGCATCGACTAAAGCGTTTCTGGTCTATTCCAATGTCATTAAACCAGATGGCTTCTGCTTCTTTGTCTTCATTAAAAACAGTAACCCATAATTTTTCGGGCGGTAATCCCATTTTATTGACGAGGAATTCCCATGCGAAATGAATGGCTTCTTTTTTGGAATAATCACCGAAGCTAAAATTGCCTAACATTTCGAAAAAAGTATGATGACGTGCTGTGTAACCGACGTTTTCAAGGTCGTTGTGTTTACCGCCAGCGCGTACACAACGTTGTGATGAGGTAGCACGTGTATACGGTCTTTCTTCTTGGCCAAGAAAGACGTCTTTAAATTGCACCATGCCGGCATTGGTAAAGAGTAAGGTAGGGTCGTTGCCGGGTATGAGCGAGCTACTCGCGACTATGGTATGTCCCTGTTCGCGGAAATATTCGAGAAATTGGGTGCGGATGTCATTGCTGCTTAGGAATGTGTTTTTTGTTGTCATGTTGTCACTTCATTTGGTTGTTAACGATGTTATGTAATTGACGATGAACCAGCTTAGGACGTCTTCCCCCTTCGGGGGAAGGTGCCCAAAGGGCGGATGGGGGAATTAGATTGTTTTGCGTTGTTTCATTTTAATTCCCCCTTCCGTCCTTCGGACACCTTCCCCCGAAGGGGGAAGACGTCCTAAGCTGGTTCATCATTTTTTAGCACACTCTCAATCTGCTCTTCCGTAAAACCTCGATAAAGCAAAAAGCGTATTTGTTTTGCGCGATCTTTAAAGTCATTTGGCAATTTACCTTTAAAATGTTTTTGCCAGACTTTTCGCACGTTAATCAGCCACGCATTATCAGTGATCTGTAATTGTTCTGCAATCTGATCTGGCAGAATACCGCGTACTTGTAATTCTTTTGAAATTCTTAGCGGGCCATAACCTTTTGCTAGCCGTGAACGAATATAGTTTTCTGTAAAACGATATTCATTGATTAAGTTTGCTTGCATGAGTTTCGTGATGATAAGGGAAATCGCTTCTTGAGAATACGCTTTGGCCTTTAGTTTTTGGGCGATTTCATGTTGAGAATAATCGCGGCGTGCCAGCCAATTCAGCACGGTACGCCGGATCTTTGTCAGTTCCTCGGTGTTTAATTCGCTCAGGCAACTTCCTCCTCAATTTCTTCAGCCACTTTGCGTGTAGCGCCAGGCGGAACAATAGCCAGTTCGCGAATCTTGGCTTCAATTTCCTTGGCCATAGCAGGTTGCTCTTTCAAAAATTGACGTGCATTTTCTTTGCCTTGACCTATACGTTGGCCATTGTAACTAAACCACGCACCGGATTTATCAATCAAGCCTAATTGCACGCCTAGTAAAATGATTTCACTTTCACGTGAAATGCCTTCGTTGTAAAGAATATCAAATTCAGCTTGTTTGAATGGGGGTGCAACTTTATTTTTGACGACTTTTACCCGTGTTTCACTGCCTATGACTTCATCACCTTCTTTGACATTCCCTGTGCGGCGTATATCAAGCCGTACGGACGCATAAAACTTCAGTGCATTACCGCCGGTTGTTGTTTCAGGATTGCCAAACATAACGCCAATTTTCATGCGGATTTGATTGATGAAAATAACAAGTGTGTTTGAACGTTTGATATTTGCGGTTAATTTACGCAATGCTTGTGACATGAGACGTGCTTGTAATCCCATGTGTGAGTCACCCATTTCACCTTCGATTTCTGCTTTAGGCGTGAGGGCTGCGACGGAATCCACAACAATAATATCAATCGCGCTAGAGCGAACCAGCATATCGGCGATTTCAAGCGCTTGTTCACCAGTATCGGGTTGGGAGATGAGTAAGTCGTCTACATTGACGCCTAGACGTTTTGCATAACCCGGATCTAATGCATGTTCAGCATCGATGAATGCAGCGGTGCCGCCTTTTTTTTGGCATTCTGCAATCACTTGCAAGGTGAGAGTGGTTTTGCCGGATGATTCCGGACCGTAAATTTCAATGATACGTCCTTTCGGTAAACCGCCTATGCCGAGTGCAATATCGAGGGAGAGAGAGCCGGTTGAGATGGCTTCAATGTCGGGTACATCCGATCCATCATCGCCAAGGCGCATGACGCTGCCTTTGCCGAATTGACGTTCTATTTGGCTTAATGCAGCCACCAGTGCTTTTTTCTTGTTATCGTCCATACAGTAATCCTTTTGATTAATGGTTGTTGGTATATCATCCCCGTCTCTTTTTGCGGATGATGGGGGAAGACTTGGGAGCAGGGGAGAGCTTATTTATAACCTGTAATTTCAGATGGGGAAAGTGTTTTTAACAATAATTAATAATTGTTCCAGTGCTTTAGCCATGCAGGCTAAACGCACTGCTTGCCTATCTCCATTAAAAACATAATGTTGTGCTATGGTATTAAAGTGTTTTCCGCTAAAAGCTAGCCATACTGTACCGACTGGTTTAGTAGAGGATCCACCATCTGGGCCTGCAATACCGGTAATTGCAATACCCATATCGGCATGACTCTTTTGTTTTATGCCTTCAGCCATTTCTATAGCGGTTTCTTCGCTGACAGCACCCTGTTGATTAAGCGTATTTTCGCTGACGTTTAGCATTTCTATTTTAGCGGTATTGCTGTATGTTACGAACCCTCGTTCAAACCAGAGCGAACTACCGGGAACGCTAGTTAGCCAATAACTTAAGCCGCCGCCGGTGCAAGATTCTGCTGTTGCAAGCATGAGTTTTCGTGCTGATAATTCGTTTGCAGTTTCTAATACTCGCTGTTTGATGATATCAATCATGTTCTTCACCATTCTTAATCAAATGGAATTATTATGGCACTTTCAACTGTTGATATAAATCGCGAACATACTCCCATGATGCAGCAATATTTGCGTATCAAAGCGGGATACCCAAGCATGTTATTGTTTTATCGCATGGGCGATTTCTATGAATTGTTTTACGAAGATGCAGAAAAAGCAGCCCGTTTGCTCGGTATTACCTTAACCTCTCGCGGACAATCCAGCGGTAAGTCTATACCCATGGCAGGTATACCGTTTCATTCAGCAGAAAATTATTTTGCGAGATTATTGAAGCAAGGTTTATCGCTAGCCGTTTGTGAGCAAATCGGTGACCCTAAATTGGGAGCAGGTCCCATGGAGAGGCAAGTTGCTCGCGTTTTAACACCTGGGACGGTAAGTGATGCGGCTTTTCTCGATGATAATCAAGATAATGTATTATTGGCTTTGCATAGTGATCAGTCATTATTTGGTTTAGCCGTGTTAGATATTAGTGGCGGACGTTTTCATTTACTGGAAGTAGAAGGTGAGGAAGCGTTATACAGTGAGCTTGCCCGTTTGCAACCAGCGGAATTATTAATCAGTGATGAGAGTAACCAGTCACTGATGGGTTATGAAGATAAAATCAGACGATGTTCGCCCTGGGAATTTGATTATGCGACTTCAGTGCGATTATTAACGGAACAAATGCAAACTTATGATTTGAGTGGTTTTGGTTGTGAATCATTACGTGTTGCTTTGTGTGCAGCCGGTTGTCTTTTGCAATACGCAAAGGAAACGCAGCGTGCTGCTATGCCGCATATTCGTAGTATCCACGTGGAAAGACGTGAAGACAGTCTCATTTTAGATGCTGCATCGCGCAATAATTTAGAGTTAACCAAAAATCTTGCGGGAGGAATGGATAATACACTCGCCTCGGTGCTGGATAAAACCCATAACGCCATGGGTAGTCGTTTATTAAAACGTTGGTTGAATCGTCCTTTGCGCGATAGACAGATTTTAGGTAAGCGTCAGCAAGTTGTTCAACAATTATCTATAGAACATCATTATCAAACGATACAAAAAATACTATTTGGTATAGCTGATCTTGAGCGAATACTCGCGCGCGTTGCTTTAAAATCTGCAAGACCACGTGATCTTGTTGCCTTGCGCACATCGCTTGGATTATTGCCAGCCTTAAAACAAACTTTGCACGATTTTCGAGCGGAGCGCTTGCAGCAATTAAACGAATCATTAGGTGAGTTTGAATCTATCTATCATTTACTGGTGACAGCGATTATCGATAATCCACCGGTTACGATACGGGATGGGGGTGTGATTGCATTAGGATATGATTCTGAATTAGATGATTTGTTGTCTATCAGTGAAAACGCTGGTGATTATTTATTGAAGTTGGAAGAACAAGAAAAAGCACGTACTGGTTTTTCCACATTGAAAGTCGGTTATAACCGTGTGCAAGGGTATTATATAGAAATTAGTCGGTTGCAAGCAGAAAACGCACCGTTAGATTATATTCGCAGACAAACCCTGAAAAATACTGAACGATTTATCACGCCTGAATTAAAACAATTTGAAGATAAAGCATTAAGTGCGCGTGATCGTGCACTCGCGCGTGAAAAAAGTTTATATGAAGCATTGCTAGAAAAAATTCTGCCTTATGTTCCATCGTTGCAAATAGCAGCGGCTGCCATTGCTGAGTTAGATGTATTGGCGAATTTTGCTGAACGTGCCGTGCATTTAAATTGGTGTGCGCCAGAGTTAACCGATGAAACGGGTATTCGTATTGTAGAAGGTCGTCATCCTGTGGTGGAAAGTGTGTTGCAGCAGCCATTTGTGCCTAATGATATTACGTTAGATAGCAAACAACGCATGTTGTTAATTACAGGCCCTAATATGGGTGGTAAATCCACCTACATGCGGCAGATAGCGTTAATTGTTTTGCTAGCCCACATTGGTAGTTATGTGCCAGCACGTGCTGCGGAGATTGGTATCATAGATAGAATTTTTACTCGCATTGGGGCTGCTGATGATTTGGCGAGTGGCAGGTCTACGTTTATGGTGGAGATGACAGAGACTGCTAATATTTTGCATAACGCGACGGAATATAGTCTAGTGTTGATGGATGAAATTGGCCGCGGTACCTCTACCTTCGACGGTTTGTCACTCGCCTGGGCATGTGCGCATCATCTTGCGCAAAATATACGTGCGTTTACCTTATTTGCTACGCATTATTTTGAATTAACCAGTCTTGCTGATGAAATAAAAACGGTGAAAAATGTGCATCTCAATGCGGTTGAGCACGGGGATAAAATTATTTTTCTGCATACGGTGGAAAGCGGTCCTGCTAATCAAAGTTATGGTATACAAGTGGCTAAATTAGCGGGTGTGCCGAATGCAGTGATTCAGTGTGCGAGACAGAAATTAGAGACGTTAGAAAATGAAGCGTATAAGCAAGTGACACCTATGTCCCATCAACACGATTTATTCGTGAAAGAGCAGCCGGTGCATGCTGCGGTTTTAAAGTTGCAGGAGATTAATCCCGATCAGTTAACGCCTAAGGAAGCGCTGGAGTTGGTGTATCAGTTGAAGGCGGGGGTGTAATGGTGGTGTCGTTGTAGTTGTAGGGTGGATTAGGCGCCTTTTGCCGTAATCCACCAAAAACATTGCAATTAATTCGGTGGATTACGGCAGAAGGCGCCTAATCCACCCTACAACTCATAATGCTAGTAGCGCCTGCTGTTGGAATTAAAGCAGCTGCTAAGACAACCTTCATCACTATCGTTAGTTGGGACATAATAGTTAGATTTACTCTGAGTTAAGGCATTGTCATAGTCATCATCAATGCTGCTTACCACAATAGGATTTTCATAATTATTATCTGAGCCGGGCATTTCGAATTCCTGAGATAGACGTGAATTGGTATTACCATAACCATCATATCCTACCAAAAAAGGTGGCTGTGGTGCCTGACTATAAACTTCCAAATGGTGTTCTAATATTTCATACAGTCTATGAAAAGCTGCACTTATTGGTTTAAATAATAGTCCTTCACCAATCGCGATGAACGCTGTTATTGCTGTGGCTTCAGCAGGTAATGTGATACCAATGGAAGCGAGTGCATTCGTGAGAAAATGACCAAGTTGAGATATCACAGGCATGTCTGCCCATCTGGCCACCAGTTCAGCAGGGATATGTGAGGCAATATCAATACCAGAAAGCTTGGCAAATAAACCAAAAGTTAAGAGAGTGAATGCGATAGCAGATGCAATGTCTAAAATGCAAAATAGGATAGCGAGTGTATATCCAGCGAGCGGCCTTTCAATGGTAATTTTTCCGCTCTCATCTACAGTGTTAGCGACTTCAAAACCTAATTTCCAAGAGTCTTTAACACCTCTCCAGGGGTCAAGACCTGATTTGAAAAAGAGTTCAATAAGACGGGCAGTGTATTTGATGCATTTTAATAAAAGTGCTGTACCTGGGTTTTGATTGCTACATTGTTCTGTTATGTAAGAATCAGATACGTCTGCAATAACGCAAAATAGGAATTGAGTGCAACTTTTAGCAATATTGCGGGCACATTTTAACGCTGCAATAGCGATTTTGATGGCTGGTGTTATCAATGTAATGGCTAAAAAAGCATTCAGTCCTTTTACCTCGGGACGGGCATTATCTTGTATGCTGAGAAAGTTTTTACCAATTCTTTTCCAAATTTCGAGTGTATTACCTATTTCATGAAATTTGACTCGGTTTGGAAAACCAACGAGAGAGGTTAACTGCATGAGAAGAGTATCGTTATGTTGTTTTATTCTCTTTCTTATCGCTTTTTGAAGCGCCTCATTTATTGCTACTGGATCATACTTAATGTTATCCGACGACATGATGATTTTAAGAGTGGCATCTACGAGGTTTTTTAGTGCATTATAATCCTCTTCACACTCAAGCTTTACGTCACATTCTCCATATTGTTTTTCATTTATTCTGTTGTGTATATAGTCTTGTTGAAATGTTAAGGCCTTGAGCATTTCTGCGGGGGTTAAGCCGTTGAATTCATCATAAGAGGCATTTGTACTGTCATTGGGAAAAGTTTTGTTGAAAGAGTCGGAAATAACGTCCCAAATGGTTTTTTGAGTGCTAGCTTGAACTTGAACTGCAAGTTTATAGAGGTTGGGTTGATCATCTTGATTAATAGTAATAGAAGAACCAAGTTCGTAATTAGGCAGCATTATTTACACCTCTTGATTAAATTTTTAATATGCTCAATTTTTTGACGAAATGAGTTGCCTTCATGAGCTGTTTATTTTCGAGCGTGACTTTATCATTTGTTTCAGGAAAGAATCAAGTAACTTTATTTTTTTTCCAGACTGGAGCCATTTGTTGTATGTCGGATAAAATATTCTAGCTCATCCATTTCATCATCGTTAAGTTCCATATGCTTACCGCGACGTAATCCTGCTGGGAGATAGACATTACCAAACCGTATGCGTATCAAGCGGCTGATGGTTAAACCCATAGATTCCCACAGGCGACGTACCAATCGATTGCGTCCTTCTGTTACAGAGACGTGATACCAGTGATTAGCGCCGTGGCCGCCAGCATCTTCTATGTGGTGAAATTGTGCTAAACCATCTTCAAGCTGCACGCCTTTTTTGAGGCGATGTAGGATATCTTCCGTGACTTCACCGTGTATGCGTACGGCGTATTCGCGCTCAATATCAGATGCTGGATGCATGAGTCTATGGGCTAATTCGCCATCATTGGTTATCAGTAATAATCCTGATGTATTAAAATCCAGTCTGCCTACGCAAATCCAGCGGCTGTTTCGAATGAGGGGTAAGCTTTCAAAAATCGTCGGTCTGCCTTCTGGGTCATTGCGAGTACACATTTCACCTTCTGGTTTATGGTAGATCAAGACACGGGTTTTCTGATTTTTACTTCTCTGTAGTTTAATTTCTCGACCATCTACACTCACGGCATCGTGGTAAGTCATGCGATCACCAATAGTGGCAAGTCGTCCATTGATCTGGATGCGGCCATCTTTTATCCAGGTTTCTATTTGCCTGCGTGAGCCTATACCAGCATTCGCTAATACTTTTTGAATTTTTTCTGACATGAGGTATCTCTATTTTTTATGAACCTGTAGCTAGTTCAGCTTCAATTTCAATATTTTCATCGGGTATGTTTTCACTATCTACCAGGTCTAGATGACTATTTTCTAACGCTAACTGCACTTGCAGTTTTTCATCTTGAACAGCGAGATCTCTAAATTCAGCTAAGGAAGGCAAGTCGGTTAATGATTTTAGATTGAAATAGTCTAGGAAGGTTTTAGTTGTACCATAAATGGCTGGTTTACCAGGGATTTCACGGTAACCAATAACTCTTACCCATTCTCTTTCCTGTAAGGTTTTCATGATGTTGCTGCTCACAGTTACACCACGAATATCTTCAATTTCTGCGCGGGTAAGGGGTTGTTTGTAAGCAATAATGACTAATGTTTCTAAAAAAGCGCGTGAATAACGCGGCGCACGTTCTTCCCATAATTTGGATAACCAGGGACTCAATTCACTTTTGGCTTGGAAACGATAACCGCTAGCGACTTCTTGTAATTGAATGCCGCTATTTTCATGCTCGTGCCGCTCTTTTAAGCGAGTGATGATGTCTTTGATGTCTGCTATGCTAGGGCGTTCATTTTCTGGGAACATATTTTGTAATGATGTTGCCGTGATGGGGCAGCCTGCGACCATAATCGCCGCTTCAATAATGGCCTGCATTTGTTCGAGTGTCATGTGAGACTCCTCCGTATTAATGTGTCTATGCTAGCAAAAAGTTAGGATTTAACATACATTTTCCATCTTTAAGTTTATGGTCTAGATAGCATGCGTGAAAAACTCATTCGATCCTTATCGAATATTAAGCGAAAGCATCAAGGCGGCATACTCACTATCGGTCATTTTGATGGGGTGCATCTTGGCCATCAGCAATTGGTGAGAGCAGCGGTGAATCAAGCAAGAAAAGAACACGTGCCTGCTATAGTCGTGACGTTTGAGCCGCATGCGGTTGAATTTTTTGCGCCGGATAAAGTGACTGTCCCAAGACTCACTCGTTTGCGGGAAAAATATTGTGCATTGATAGAATGCGGCGCGGATTACGTATTGGTATTACCATTTAATCAAAAGCTTGCGAGTTTATCTGCAAGTGAATTCGTGGATGAGATATTGGTCAATCATTTGCATCCTCGTCATATTATCGTGGGGGATGATTTTCAGTTTGGTCGGGGGCGAGGTGGTCACTTCTCATTATTGCAAGCGATGGGCAAAGCCTTAGGTTTTACGGCAGAGGCCTTGCCTACGGTTATCTTAGATGGTGAAAGAGTGAGTAGCACGCGGGTCCGGGAAGCGCTCTTAAAAGGTGATCATGTTTTAGTGAAGCTATTGTTAGGTCGACCTTATTCTATGTTAGGCAAAATTGTAAGCGGTGACCAACGTGGACGCCAGTTGGGTTTTCCAACCGCGAATATTTATCTTCATCGAAAACTAACACCGGTAAGTGGCGTATACGCTGTGTTCATGCATGGTATTTATGATCATCCTTTAAAAGGTGTTGCGAATGTGGGGGTGCGCCCTACTGTAGATGGAACGCGAACTTTACTCGAGGTACACTTGCTCGATTTTAATCAAGATATTTATGGTCGTCAGGTAAAAATTGAATTTTGTCAAAAATTACGTGATGAAGTGCGTTTTGCTAATCTGGACTTATTAAAACAACAAATCGCAAAAGACGTTAATGCAGCACGCGATTATTTTAATCAACTTTAATTAACACGGTGTGTGTCATGAGTGAATATAAAGATACGTTAAATTTGCCTCAAACTGATTTTCCCATGAAAGCCAATTTATCTCAGCGTGAACCAGAAATATTAAAAAAATGGCAGGATATAAATCTTTATGCAACCTTGCGCAGAGAACGTAAAGATAAGAAAAAATTTATTTTGCTAGATGGCCCACCTTATGCGAATGGTCATATTCACGTAGGACATGCAGTCAATAAAATTTTAAAAGACATTATTGTCAAATCAAAATCATTAAGTGGTTATGATGCGCCTTACGTGCCTGGCTGGGATTGTCATGGTTTGCCCATTGAATTAAACGTAGAAAAAAAACACGGTAAACCAGGACGTAAATTGGATGCTGCTGCTTTTCGCGTGGCTTGCCGTGAATATGCAGCTTCTCAAATTGACATACAGCGTGAGGAATTTAAACGATTAGGTGTGTTAGGTGATTGGGATAATCCTTACATCACCATGGATTTTAAATACGAAGCCAATATTATTCGTTCGCTTTCAAAAATCATTGCGAATCATCATTTGCAAAAAGGGTATAAGCCTGTGCACTGGTGTTTGGATTGTGCATCGGCATTAGCGGAAGCAGAAGTGGAATACGCAGACAAAACCTCACCGTCTATTGATGTGCGTTTTACTGTCGTTGATAACATAGAGTTTTGGGGACGGTTTGATCACGTGCATAAAGGCATGGGGCCGATTTCTATTCCCATTTGGACGACAACGCCCTGGACACTACCTGCGAATGAAGCGGTAGCATTAAATCCATTGTTGCAATACGTGTTAGTAGCAACGCCTACACCCGAGCAATTTTTAATTGCAGAAGATTTATTGGGGACTGTGATTACGCGTTACGGTATAGAAAATCATACGATATTAGGTCGCATTACCGGTGAAAAATTAGCAGGTCTTCTGCTCACTCATCCGTTTTACGCTAAACAAGTTCCTGTGGTCTTGGGGGATCATGTAACGATTGAATCCGGTACGGGTGCAGTACATACCGCACCTGCTCATGGTGTAGATGATTATCTCATCGGAAAAAAATATCATTTACCGCTAGATAATCCCGTTGGTGATGATGGTTGTTTTACAGCGACGACTGCGCTATTTGCAGGATTGCATGTGAGCAAGGCGAATGATGTGATTCTTGAAACCTTACGCACTAATGGCGCACTTATTCATTTCTCATCATTAAGTCATAGTTATCCGCATTGTTGGCGTCACAAAACACCGCTTATTTTTAGAGCGACACCGCAATGGTTTGTGAGCATGGATAAAAATGGATTGCGTGCGAAAGCATTACAAGCGATTGCAAGAGTAGACTGGATACCGGATTGGGGACAAGTGAGAATTGCAGGTCTCATAGCAAATCGTCCTGACTGGTGTATCTCAAGACAACGTGTTTGGGGTGTACCGCTTGCTTTGTTTGTGAATAAACAAACCGGTGAATTGCATGCTGATACGCTAGCGTTAATGGAAGAAGTTGCATTGCGTGTGGAAAAAGAAGGGGTTGAAGCCTGGTATGCATTAGATGCAAAAGAATTACTGGGTAAAGATGCAGATCAATATCAAAAAACCATGGATGTATTAGATGTGTGGTTTGATTCGGGTGTTGTGCCAGAAGTGGTATTGAAATCGCGATCAGAACTCTCTTTTCCTGCGGATATTGTGCTAGAAGGATCGGATCAACACCGCGGTTGGTTTCAATCACAATTAAATACATCGGTTGCCATGAATGGTAAAGAACCGTATAGACAAGTATTAACCCATGGTTTTGTTGTCGATGCAGAAGGCCGCAAAATGTCTAAATCGTTAGGCAATGTGATAGCGCCAACTGAAACGGTACAAACCTTAGGTGCAGATATTATGCGTTTGTGGGTGGCTTCTGTTGATTACCGTAATGAAATGAATGCATCTCAAGCATTATTGAATCGTATGTCTGAATCATATAGACGTATTCGTAACACTGCACGATTTTTATTATCGAATTTAAATGGATTTGATGTAGCGAAACATAAACTTGAAACCAAAGATATGTTGATGCTGGATAGATATATTCTGGAACAAACGCGTTTAGTGCAAGACGATATTCTTGAAGCGTATGCGACGTATCAATTTCATACGGTAGTGCAAAAACTTCATCAATTTTGTATTGTTGATTTGGGTGGATTTTATCTGGATATCATCAAAGATAGACAATATACCATGCAAACCGATAGCCGTGGTCGTCGCTCAGCACAAACAGCTTTGTTTCATATTGCACATGCATTGGTTCGTTGGATGGCGCCTATCATGAGTTTTACCGCAGAAGAAATTTGGCAGTATATCCCGGGTGAAAAAGTAGAATCGGTATTGCTAACCACATGGTATGAGGATTTGGCCGCTTTATCTAACGATGAAATCATGAATCCTTCTTTTTGGGAAACGATACGGGCTGTGCGAGAAGCGGTTAATAAGGAAATTGAGCGTGAGCGTAACGCTGGTAAAATCGGCTCAGCTTTGGAAGCGGAAGTGTATTTATATTGCGGGAAAGCATTGCAAATGAAGTTGGATGCGTTGCAAGATGAATTACGTTTTGTGTTGATTACGTCATTCGCAAAAGTGCTACCCGAAAAAGAAGCACCCGTTGATGCTATCACGACTGAGCTTACTGAATTGCGCTTGAAAATTGAGCCAACCAAACAGCTTAAATGTGAACGTTGCTGGCATAGACGTAGCGATGTAAATAAAAATGCAGATTATCCTGGTTTATGCGGACGTTGTGTTGTTAATGTTTCTTTGAAAGGTGAAGAGAGACAATATGCTTAAACGATTACAGATATTAAAAGCTAGTGGTCTTGTATGGTTATGGATTTCCGTGTTGGTGTTGATAGTCGATAGATATTCAAAATTGTGGGTGATGCAACATCTGGGGTTTCATGAAACCTTGCCGGTTTTGCCTTTTTTTAATTTGACACTGGCTTATAACACAGGTGCTGCATTTAGCTTTCTGGATTCTGCATCCGGATGGCAGGGCTGGTTTTTAGGTGGTCTTGCATTAATGGTTTGTCTCATTGTGTTGGTATGGCTTTCGACCCTATCATCACGTGATAGCTGGATAAACATAGCGCTTTGCTTGATATTGGGCGGTGCGTTTGGAAATGTGTGCGATAGAATGCTTTACGGTCACGTGATTGATCTGCTTTCTTTTCATTGGGGTGATTGGTATTTTGCTATTTTTAATATTGCTGATGGTGCCATTTGTCTAGGTGCATTCATCATGGGTTGTCATTGGTTAATTCAGGGAAGGAGAGAGAAACATGATTACTTGTAATATTGATCAATCCGATAGAATCAATCGTATTGTGTTTGGTGTGCTGATATTGATAGGCGTACTCTTTATGAGTAAATGGTTTTTCACCTTGCTTGCACTCGTTATGATTATAGAAGGGATAATTGGTTGGTGTGGTATACCGGGATTAGTTGCACGAGTAAAAGCGTTTATCGCAAAATAAACTTCGTAATTTCATTTGCCATATAATCGAAATCCGGATTATACGTTAATTGACGATACTGATTTTTCGTTAATGTTGATTCGTATAGATTATACGCGCCATATTTATTTCCATCTTGATGTGAAGCGTATGCATAATCACCGTGTTGTCCGTAATGTGGATTATCTTTGGAATAAGGCAGCGACATATGCGAGAAGTTTTTTATGTTTAATGCGGGATAATGTGTTAATCGATTAATGATACGTTTATCCGTGAATGTTTCGGGTGTAGAAGAATAGACTACTAATTTACTGTCTTTATGTTGATAAGCTGAAAAAAAACGTAATGCTTTTTCACTGGAGATGGTTTCATCTTCACGACTAACGGCCATAAAAATGGGGCATGTTAATGTGTGTTGTAAACGTAAACCTTTAACCAAATCGGTTAACAAACTGACTTGATTGACAGCATTAAATGGAATAGAAAGGTATTTTGCGTAATCCACTTCCTTTATTTTATAAATCCATTGATTGTGATTGATGTGCAACCATTTTTTAAGATAATGCCAGGCGACAATCATATTCATGGGCACTTTGATGCGGATAGCTGGTGCGATTAATATGATTCCAGAAAGCGATGAAGTTTGCAGTGCTTCATGAATGGACAATGCAGCACCGGTTGAAAACCCAGCCAGATAAAGATGATCAACTTCTTTGCTTAAGTTTGCGATTCCATAATGAACAGCGTTAATCCAGTCTTGAAACGTAATGGATAACAAGTCATTAGGCGTTGTGCCATGACCAGGTAACAGTATGGATTTACATAAAATACCATTTGCTTGCAAATGCTTGCCTAGATCTTTTAAGGAAAGCGGACAGTCTAATAATCCGTGTAATAATAAAACACCGTATTTTAAGCGTCGGTTTGAAGGCGTGGTTTGATGGGGATATAATTCGTAAGGGCTATTTGTATCAATAATGAGATTGGCATTTCTCGATTGTAAATCGACACGCCGCTCCTTGATAATTGCGCGGCAGCGGGTAATATAGTCGGCGAATGGTAAGTCTCTGTCGCTAATCATATTCATTCTCCATTCTACTATATTGAGCTAAATGAGGGATATAAATCAAATGCGTTCTTTTATATTGAAAATAATGGCTTTTTACATGGTGCCGGTGATGGCACTTGCCGCTAATAGAAATGCAAACGTCGGTTTAGGTGGCATGGCAAATAGTTTGATGGGGCCTGTTGGTGTCGCGACCAGTTTCATGCACGGCGCTTGTTTTCTGGTAGGCGGGGCCTTTTTGTTTGCAAGCATTGTTAAATACGTAGACCATAGGCGTAGTCCGACCATGGTACCTTTTAGTACGGTTGTTTTTTTAATTGTTGCCGGATTGATGTTGCTGGGCATTCCTCTTTTCACTTCTTAAAGGTTATTGACCATGATAAAAAGCATACGTACTTTGGCATGGGTTTTGTCCATGTTATTTTTGTTTGGCTGTGATCAAGAAACGAAAGATTATTCCTGGTATATGTTGCATCCTTTAGCATTAAAAGAAGAAGTGACTACGTGTCAAACGAATGCATTATCGGGAAAAAATGTATCTCAATGTAAAATGATTATGCAAGCCGCGTATGACATGACAGAGATTGTTAACGAGCAGCAGAGAGAGCCAGAACAATTTGGTCAGCGTGTTATGGATGAGGAATATCGTTTACAGCGTGCGCAAGAAAATAAGGATGAAAAAGTTTATAGGGAGCAGCTTCAGCGAGTGAATGTATTGATGGCCGTGTTGAGTTTGAGTAGCCCGAGTTGATTTATACCTACCGATGATACGGATGATTATTCATCAAACTATAAGCTCTATAAATTTGTTCTGCCACAATCAAACGAACGAGAATATGTGGAAACGTTAATCGCGATAGTGACCAAGAGAGTTCTGCTTTATTGAGACAATCTGTTGCCAAGCCTTCTGGCCCACCAATTAATAAATCAACATTGCGTCCATTCAAATGCCAATTAGCGAGTTGCTCGCTTAATTGTTCTGTTGACCATTCTTTACCTTTTACATCGAGTGCAATGACTAAATGATTGGACTTTATTGCACGCAGCATTTTTTCACCTTCACGCTGAGTAATTCGTTTTAAGTCTGCATTGATACTGCGTTTTTCTGCAGGGATTTCGATTAATTCCAGTGAACAAGAAGCAGGCAGACGTTTGGCATATTCTTCATAGCCTTCTTGTATCCAAGAAGGTGATTTGTGGGTGATGGTCAAAAGACGTATCTTCATGTTTATACTTCCTAAAAATGCCGCCAAACGAATCATAATCATATGCATTATACTTGAACTGGAATATGTAGCGAGTTTCGCTTTAGAGGAGGCGGGATAATGGAGGCAAATAAAAAAGTTGTCATTTTTCAATGTGATGGCCGTGAGGTAGCATACAGAGACATTGGCCGGTTGATCGATGTCGCAAGGGAAGTGATTTGCCATTTTGGAGCGGATAATATTATTCCCTATTTTATTATTTCCGCTACACAAGATTCATTAAAAGAAGTGATAATACGATTTAAAACAGAATCTAAATATGCATTTTCTATGGATGTGGATAAACAAGTCTATTCGCAAGATAATCCAGCATTAAAACAGATTTATCCGAAAGCAGATATCATTTTTACTTTTTCCACACCGCTTCCTGAATCCATATCCAAAGAAAATGATCTCAATAAACAAGTGGAAATAGTGAATATTACAGGACATTGTAATGCATCGTTATCAGGCCCCGCGTGGTCGTATCCGCATTTGCATCATTATGTTACGGGTATTTCCAAGTATGATTCAGGGTTAATGGTTAGAGATAAAACCATAGATCCTGTGAAAGCATTGCAATCGATTACGGATATATCGTATATCGAGGCGTTAGGTTTGAAAACACCTGTGTCTGATCAAGCAGCTAATCAGTTTATTAAAAACACGTTAGTTGTGCCGGTTTATTTGGATGAGAGTCAACAGAGAGATTTAGCACCCCTCATTCATCTTGTATCACAATCTCCACTCGCAAGAAAATTTAATCCTATTATTTTTCATGTTAATCAGCGTGCTTACGATGCAGCAACCTATACCGAAATGGATGCTCTCTTGCAAAAACGACCGGATACACCGAGCGTGCAATTAATCGTAGGGCATTATTTTGAAAATTTAAAAGATTTCCAACGCATTTTTCAACTTTCATCTGGAAAAGGTATTGCAATAGTGAGTTCGGATAAAACATTAGAATTAGCAATTTCCTGTGATTTGATGCCACTTTATTCACCAGTTATGTCTAAACGCCATATGCATAGAAGCTTGCATGATTTTGTAGAAGATATTCCTGACTTGAATAAACTACAACTATTTTTAGGTAAGACGGTAGCATTGAAAAAAAAGAAAACGACAGAGCATCAAACTATGATGCAAGCATTATTGCAAGATGATTCCATTTGTGATTGTTTAAATAAGCATGCCATTACTGTGTGGAAAGAAACAAAACGTCCAGTGTTGCTAGCTACATCATTTAATCATGTTTTGCATAATGAAATATTAGACCATCAACCATCTCACGATCTTGAACGAAAATCAAAATACGCGCTTAAATTATTTAAACAAGATTTAATGGATGATAATACACGTTCAGGGTCAAAAAAATTATTCGATGAAATAGAAGCAGCGGAAAATGGAAAACAAACGTATACGCATGCTTTTATTAATTCGCTGATTGTGATCATACTTGAAAAAGATGAGCGAAATACTGAGTTATATAATCAAATGTTAAGTCATTTAAAATTGGATGTGGAAGGCGCATTGTTTTCGGTTAAAAACTATTTAAATTTATCACCAGCATTGACCGGCATATCGGAAGCAGATAAAAAAAATCTTTCTGCCGATTGGGCGGAAGAATTAAAATTTGTCTGGACGACTTCTAGAGAAGAGCAATTACAATGGCTAAGAAAAGTAGTTATCTGGGCCAATCAATTACCAGATGATTGCCGATACGGTATTCTCCAAAGTATTTGCAGGGAGCTCGATGTGGCTGTGTCGGAAGATGTGATCTAATCCACGTTTTTTGCGGAGGAGAGCAACAACTAAAATTTATTCATAGCTGATTAACGGACTTTTCAGAATCAATAAGTGAAATTTCATTCATATTACCAGCATTGCGTGCAATGGAAATTTGTACCTTGCTTTGATTGCTAAATATATTCCAGTTCCAAGATACAAGTTTAGTGTTACTTACTGTTTTTGAATTGAAAAAGGAAAAGATGTTTTTCACTACAATATCATCTGACAATGGTGGCAAAACCGGTGAGCAAAAATCTATTTTTCTTGCTTGAACATAATTATCAGTTGATTCTTTCTTTTCGATTAACGGATGAATTGATTGATACAGAAGATTACTCAAAGTGGAAATCACCATCTCGGGCGTACAATGTGCAGATAAATTAAGTTTTTCATACGCTTGTTTAACTATTTTATCAGCCTCTGATATTTCTTTGCCTTCCACTTCATCTGATAATTTACTATAAAATGTAGCCCAACATTCAAGGATATGTTCGGCAAAAGCATCACTATATTGAGTAAGAAATGAAGACCAATCCACTGGTTTTCCCAAGTCCTGATTCGCTATCAGTACACTTGCGTTACGACAAACAGCAATCCAGTGCGGATTTTTCATATTAACTGGATATAAGTTGGCAATGGGTTTTAACTCAGATTTACAAACTTGTTCTAATTTATTCTGCAATTCTTCACTATCTAAATTTTTTCGCAATGCTTGCAATTCTATAAAAAATTTACTCAGGTAAGTGTAGTAAATGGATTCCAGTTTTGAGGTATAACGGCGCTGCATTGATTCATGCTTTATTTTTTCTATTCTTAACTGATCAAGCAAAGCTATTTTTTCCTGATCTGACTCTGCTTTATTCCATAAGCCATATGCTAGTGGTGAAGTCGCTAATAATGACAATATTCTACTGTCCTTGGCTTGCAAAATCATGCTACAACTTCCAGGTTGTCCTTGTCTACCTCCACGGGATTCGCCTTGCTCTTTTACTCGAGGATTCTCAGTATAAAAAGTAAAAATCTGATGCAATCCTCCCGCTTCTTTACTCTCAGGGGATAATCGAATATCTGTACCACGTCCTGCCGTATTTGTTGCAATTGTTGCCATGCCGGACTCTCCAGCTCGTCCGACAATATAGTCTTCTGATTCCCTTTGTGTTTCATTCAATAACTGGTGGCTTAACCCTTTTGATTTCAAAAATTCACTAAATGCATTTGATTCCGCTATGCTTTCAAACAAGGGTAAAGTGGGTCTACCTGCTTTTTTCATCTGTTTGATTTCAAGAAGGATTGCTTCATTCCATTCAGATACATCAGGCAAAATACGTGCGGGAAGTGTTATTCTTTGGCAAGGAAAATGTGGAGGAACATCAAAGCTATCCAGAGAATAAATTTCCAGAATTTCTTCTCTCTCTATTAATTCACCCATCGTTCCAGTTAAGCCATAGATTTCCTTGAACTTGCTAAAAAAAGGTGGATGCGCGATGGAAGCAGCGGTCAGTGACTCAGAGGTTGGACATAGTCCATGTTTAGCTTGTAAATGTTGATGTAGTCCATTTTGCCATTGAGAGCCTTCATTTCTTCTGCCCGTATTAGCATAATCAACAATAACAATATTTTTTTCAACCAGATAATCTCTATTTTCCATTTTCTGATATAAAGCAGTTTGCGCGCTCTTCATCCATTTCAATAATTTTGTATCAGTCATTTTCAATAATTCAGGTTTGTGTTTGGCAGTAATTTTATTATTTAAATAGCTTATTAATTCAGGCACCATGGTATTGTTAATACGCTTGTTATTAACCACTTCCTTAATAAAATCCTGTATTGGTTTATACACCCACGATTGATCCTCATGCCCAGGAATAGCCATTCGTGCAGCGCCTGATGTATCCAGCAACATGTTGTCCACTTCATCGATGAATATCACATCAAACGTTCTTGGTTTTAATTCATCTTCACCCAGACGATAAGAGTAGAGCAGTTTTTCCTTGTTTAATCCATCACGCAACAAAGCGAATTCAAAATCAGAATTAGTCCCATAAAGAATTTGTGCGTGAAAATATTCCTGTTTTTGTTCATCATAACTAATGTGAGAAGATGATAAGCCTAATGCTTCAAGATAGGGCTTATAATATTTATAATCCCGTATCGCAAGATATCTTGACGAAGTGACAATCTTCACGAAAAGAGCTTGCGCCGCCTTAAATGCAAGAAGCATGGCAAACACGGTGGATTTTCCCTCGCCGGCCTTGATTTGAGCAAGGCGTCCATGGAATTGTTCCGATTTCTGATTAACAATGGCAAGAAAAGAAATAATTTGGGTATCATACGGTAAGATATTATAAAAACGTCTAAGCGTATCTGCCATGATGGCAACCATCAATTGTTTCGCTTCTGGTAGTTGGTTTTCACGCCATAATTTTGCATTCTCCAGAAACTGATCTTTTAATTCAGCTTGTGGAAGCGTTTTTACTTTTGCTAGCAAAGATTCAATTGCCAGATAATCATTTTTAAATGTCATCAGTGTTTCCATGCTTAATGGAAATCTTGTTATTTCATCAGCGGTCGCAAAACGTTTTAATACTTCATCAATATTTCGTTTGGGATATTTGGAAGCGATGTAATCATTTTGCGCAGAATATAAAAATGAAATTAATGCTTGTAAGTCAGGCAAGTATTTTCTTGCCTGTTTTGCAATTCCATCCACTTCATGCAAATCCACTAATATCTGCAGAATAGTCAAATAATGATGGAGTTGTTTATCTGATTCAGATACTTTCGCTTTAAGCAAATCTCGATAAAGTCCTACTCCATAGACTGATTTTAATTGCTGGGTCAAGGTAATTAATTGTGCCAGCTGTGAATTAGTCAGCGGCGCATCAGAACCAAAACATTGAAAGGCCAATTGCATTAAAGGGAATTTAACCGGTTTATTTTCATTTAATTCATTTAAAAAATTACAAAATAACATCCATTGTGCGAGAGCTGTTTCATCATGATATTGTTTAATGAGCAAAGTCGCTTGTTCCTGAAATAATATGTAATCTACTTCCAAAAACAGTGTAGCCACTTTTGCATTATATTCTGACGTGTTTTGTTTATTGACTATCATGAGCACATACCCTCGTTAAATCTTTAATGATTTATTTTCTAATTGAATAGGAGCAATATTTTCTTTCTTATAGGGCTTATAAAATCGCATTAAATGATTACCTTTTGCGGGCTTGATGGTTGTAAGCTTAGTCAGTGCTGATTTTAATAATGGTTGTTCTTTTTCTGGCAATGAAGAAAAGTTTTCCACTTTTAAACTGTTATCACCTGCTTCCTGCAAAAGATGAACAATGGGAAAATATCCTTTCAATAATGCTATTTGTGCTGGTGTCATTCCTTGCGAATTTAGCTGGGTAAAATCAGCGCCTTGTTGTAGCAAGGCCGCGATCGCACCTTCTTGATCGTGAAGACTGGCTAATGTTAAAGGTGATTCACCTGTTGTTGATTTTTGGTCTAGATCAGCGCCTTTCGCACCTAAAAGTGTGATCAAACGTACGTGGCCGTATTGAGCTGCATAATGTATAGGTGCATGACCTATTTTATCGATGGCATCAAATACAATACTACCGCCTTTTAATAACAGGTTCGCAGCATCGCCTGAATTATAAATACTGGCTATATGCAAAGCATTTCTACCTATATCATTTACTGCATTCTGATTGGCTTCACTCAAAATAAGTTCGCCTATAATAGTCGTTTGATCTGCAATTACTGCTGCATGCAGCAAGTATTGATTACGTTTTGGATTATGATAAGAGGGTAATCGCTTGATCACATCCTGCATAATTTTATTTTTACTTAAAATCCCATATTCACAAACAGTAAATCCCCTAACATCTTCTTGGTCTGGATTTGCTCCCAGTCTTAATAATTCAAAGACAGCACTTTCCTGTTTATATAATGCTGCAAGATGCAAAGGTGTTCTCCTCAAACATGTTGCTATCATGCTTTCTTCACTAGGCATTTCAGGTTGATCTACAATGAATTTTTGTTGCAGCAGAAATTTTATGCATTCTATCTGACCTGCTATAGTTGCATGATGTAATGCGTTATGTCCCTCTTGATCCACTGCATGGATGTCATGATTGGTTTCGCATAAAAACTGCATGACCGATATGCATCCTTTAAAGGCTGCCTTCATCATTGGCGTTACGCCAAATCTGTCGGATTGATTGGGTTTTTTCAGCAAGGGTAATACGAGCAATACTGTTTCAAGGGATTCATCATCGAGAGCATAATGCAAAATGTTTCGGCCATAGGTATCGCATTTATCTATGAATGCACCTTGTTTAAGCAGTAAATTCACCAACGGTGCATTGCCATCTTTAGCCGCCAGCATCAATGGTGTTTGGCCTTGTGTATTAACTGAATCGACAGGATATCGTTTCAGCATTCTCTGTACCAATCCATAATTAGTTCCTGTGACTGCATAATGCAGGCCATAAAATTCAGGAGTATCATCATGCATCTCTTTTTGACAATGCATATCTAACTTTTCAAATAATTTCATTTTGTTCATGATGAGTGATAATTCAGCCATGCCCGGTTGACTCTCATCTAATTTGTCATTCGCTAAAATAGAAAGAGACTCAGGAAAATACTTAGCCAAGGTATCAAATTTATAACAAGCTTGCTTGTCCGTTTCTGCTTTCATGATGACCCTGAAGACATTGTACTTGCCAATATAATGGGCAGGATTAATACCTTGTTCTCTTAACAAAATAAAAAATGTATCCATTGTTGAATGTATTAATTCCATTATTTTGAAAGTTATTTCTTCTTTTTCTTCTTCTTCAGTTTGTACTTGTGATGCCAAATCGCTAAGATTTTCAAATAGCAGTTGAAGCAATGAACCACCCTTTTCTGATTTCAATATCTTCATTAAAACAGGATTTTGCTCCAAAAGAGTCGTGGCATAATCATAATCTGCATCTCTCAAACAACTTTTAAATATTTTTAATAATTTGTGCTCTTCTGCAGTCAAGATAGGACAGGGCGACAATTGTTTAATTGTTTTTTTCTGGCGTGTTTCTTTCACAGATGGAATTGTCTGGATTTTATTGGTTTTTTCTGGCAATTGTTTTTTATACCTGGAAAGTATTCCAATCATTTTTTTGTTTAATTCAGTGTCATTAAGCTCCCATAAATCATGTGGCCAATCTTCTGGCTGGGTAAGTTTAAGCAAGCGTTCAAGAAAATCATCATCTTTTTGATGAACAGCCAAATGATAAGGTGTCTGATTTTTTTTGTTAAGTATTAAAAATGCAGCACCACTCTCAATCAGTAAAGGTAAAATTCGATGAGCACCATGCATGACTGTAATGTGCGCTGGTGTATTGCCTTGTGTATCCAGAGGGAGATTGATATCGTTTGAATACTTTAGCAGGATTTTTACACTGTTTTCATCATTCCCAGCAATGGCTGCAAGCAGCAAGTCATTACTTTGGCATGTTTTCCTTTCCATTTTTTTAAGCAAAAAGATGAGGCATTCTTTCGCAGAGTATTTAATGGCTATCAATGCCAAAGCTTTTAAATTTTTGGCAGTTTGATAATGATCGCGCAAAAATTCAATTTCATTTGCCATGACCGCGCAATCGATTAAACTTAGCTGGGTATTACTTTTGAATGGCACGTGTCTTTCCTGTAATTCATATACCAGCAGAAAATGTCCATTCTGCGCAGCCACAGCCAGCAAACTTTGTCCTTCAAAAATCTGATTAAGCGCAACACCATTGTCAGCCAATTGTCTCACTCTGGCGTATTCACCATTTCTCACTAAACAATAAAGAGTGTTAAAACCTTTTTTATCTAAACAGTTTACGTCCTCACCACGTTTATAAGAATGTCAGCAACACGCGGCATGGCATAATGCACAGCCAGCAAGGAAGCTGTTTGCATTTCAAAATTAACCGTATTAATCGCTGCATGCGTAGCAAGAAAACACGCGGTTTCTGTTTTACCAGCACGAATGGCTAGCATCAGCGGTGTTTCGCCATCCAGATCAATAGCATTTATATTGGCACCTTTTTGATGCAGGAGTTTGACAGCATCCAAATTTCCTTCTTGCGCAGCAATATGCAAAGGTGTTTTTCTGGATTCCAGTTCGATGTTGATGGAAATATTTTTTGCAAACATTGCGCCAAGCAACTCCACATTACCAAGTTTCGCGGCACAATGAAGTGCGGTATAGCCATCTGACTTTCTGCGAATATCACAACTCGCACCTTTTTCAATCAGCTTTAATGACAAACTGTCAAATTCACCTTGTATGGATAAATGCAAGGTTGTCATTTTGCTATCCAGCTCAAGATTAACATTGAGATTTGCGACATTATCCAGCATCCAGAGTGCAAGCTTGATGAAATTTTTCTGTACTGCCATATACAATGGAAATAATCCATTCGGCAGGCAATCATTAAAATTTGCGCCTTTAACATGTAATAATTGCATCACTTCCAATTGGCAATGTTGTACTGCCATCATTAATGGTGTAATACCACGTCTGTTTTTAGCTTCCAGTAAGGTGGGAAATTTTTCCAGCATCATCACAATACTTTCCACATTGCCTGCTTCTGCGGCTTTATGGATTGGCAAGTTGCCGTAATGATCAGCCAATTGCAGTGCCATATCTGATTGATTTAGTAATTGCTTGAAAGATTGCAGATCAAGTATCGCCGCAGCATGATGCATCACAGATGTACCATTATTATCGACTAGCATTTTGCTGATATCTGGCGTAAGTTTACTAACCGATGAAATATTTTCATATACTTCTTTTAATGTTTGTAGTGAAGTCTCATGTTTCATTTGTGTTTCTGTAACAGGTTGTAATTTATGATTTACATCACAAACGTTCAGTCGGTAAGCCGTGTATGAAACTCCATTATGATCAAACTTACCTTTTTCCTGTTTTGATTCCGTAAATACTTCTGCTATTGCATCTGTAAACGATTCTGCATGAGGAATAGGCATACATTGCATAACCGGCAAGTCCATACCACAACCACCAACAATTTGAAAATTATCGCCGGTTTTAGCTGCAAGATCGTTGCCAGTAAAGCCAATGAATGAATGGGTATAACTTTCAGAAACCTGATATTCCGACAGTTCTTTTACTGTCAAAAACACGTTTGAAAAATGTGTTGTAAAGTGCAGATATTGCGTGAATGCTTTAGACAATTCTGTATTGATGTTCGTGAAGATATCTATTATTGCATCTCGCGCCTGTTGTGAAATAACTGTCTTAACTTTTTCTTCCTGGACTGCAGTGATATTATTACCCAAAATCTTTTTTGCTTCTGCCCATATATTTTCTTCCTGCTTTTTAAACATGTCTTCGTAAACAACATGAGCCATTTTTGGGATTTCGACAAATATTTCTGTTTTTGCGAGCGCGGCATCTTTTTCCCAGACGGACTTTTTCAATTGGAAATAACTCTCCTGTTCCTTTTTAGCCTGCTCAATTTTTTCCTGCAAAGACAGTTGCGTGAGTTTCTGTTTTTTTTCTTTCGATAGCCAATGATAAGAGTCTATACTTTTGTTTATTTTTCTATGCATTCTAAGTGATTCGCTGTTTGCGATTTCCAGCATTACCTTAGTGATTTTATTAACGGCATTTGCAACATCAGTCTCATTCAATTCAGCCATTTCTTGTGGCTTGACTGTTGGAGTTAATGTTTCAATGATTTTATTTCTGATGACTGTTTCAAACTGCTGTTTAACTTCTTCTGGAAAAACCATTTTCTCATTCGTTGAAAAAAGTGTAGCTAGTGATTTATTCAGTGCATTAATTTTTTCTTCAGTCGCTCTTAATGGATTCAGCATATCTTTTAATGATAGCGGCAAGTCATAACTTCGATAGTAACGAACAGGAATGGGTGGCATTGCCTTTGGAAAAGAATAATCATTCTCTGATGTGGAAGGAATAACAACCGGTTTTTTACCCATTTTTTCAAGTGTGGTATAGACATAACATAATGAAACAATCACGCCCAATAATTTAAAATAATCACTGCAAAAAGGCAGCTTAGGCATCTTATGCTTCACTTCTTCAGCAAACTTATCGTAACAACGCAATGTTTGATTATATTCAGGCGGTAATGTGCCATGTTGTTTTTGGTATGACTCAACATATTGCTTGTAATCCGGCATCATCTCAACGCTTGACTCCACCCTGAAGGTGGTATGCGGAATCAGGATATTATCCTGACGTTCGAACTTTTCCACTTCAGCGATAATACGAAACGATGTCATGAAAGGTTGCTTATAAGCTGAATGACTCCTCTTATCCTTTACTCCATCACGACTTTCCATTTCTCTTAAAGACAAATAATCCAGGGTGAGTTTATTTTTCTGACAATATTCTTTTAAATCTGTCATTTTGCTTCTAAGAAAAGTTTCATCACAATTCGCTTTTGTGTCTTGATCCCAGATTTTTAAAAACGCCTCATCGTAAATACCGCCGTTCAAATATCCTTTCATCCAGTAATCCAATAAGCCTATGATTAAGCCTATCAGCGTGTTCTGGAAGCAAGGATGCATAACAGGATATAAAAATCCATTTTGATTAAAATGCAAACTGAAAAATGGTAGCGTTTTTTGTTCGAATGCAATTGCCAGTTCACTCTCTATTTGCTCTACCATACCCTCTTTTAAAGGTAAATTTTTTGAGGGAAAACAAAGATACCAGGCATCAGCAAGTGCATGCGCCTTACTGTCTATCATGTCTGAGATAGTGGATACTTCAGTTGCAACTCCGCCTATAAATCCATAACTTCCCCACGGACTATACATATAACTGCCGAAATTGTATGCGTTATAACTGTTGATAAGACCAGTAGCAATCAGAGTCAGGTTAAATTCAGACAACCCCGAGTGATAACCATAATTTAAAGATGTTGCGAAAAAAGCAGTAGAATGTACACTTGACCTAATCTGTTGCTCAACCCAGGATGGGCATGATCCGTATCTCAATCTAAATTCCAAAATGGCATGTTGTTCTGCACGCCATACTAGATTGTAAGTATTCACACGATGAGTAAAAGAATCGTAAGGAAGATTGAAGCAGCGCGTATTCGCAATAACACGTTGATGAGCGGCGCGATCTGCATGCAGGTTTGCAGCTTGATGAGCCTTTTCTTCCCGGACTATTTTTTCATGCGCTTCCTGTTTTTGTTTATGATCTTGCTCCGCCCTTTGATTTTTCAAACCCTCTGCAATGATATTAAGAACGCCAACACCAACACCTGTCGGTGGTAAAGGGTTCATATTATTGTTTGGTGTTTTGATTGTTTCATTTGCGAAATTACTATTAAATGTTTCAACATGTTTAAATTTTCCAGCTGCTTCAGTATATCCATCATTTTTGAAAATCTTTTCAGTAAATCTTTTTAAAAAGTAACCATCTGTTAAATAATGACCTGTTTTTCCAATCATATCAGTCATCATGCCGTCTTTAAACAGCAATTCTCCACCCGATAAAATAGGTTTGCCCTGAGCAAGATCATGATGATTTATCGAAACTCTGGTTGTTGATTCACCTAAATGATTTAATACTTTACTTTCCCGCATATAATTCGTAGGCGCTATAATTAATTGTTTAGATTCAGTGATTACAAAAATACATGCTTTGCTACCTTGCATTGCCCTAATATCTATAAGAGAGTAAGTGGGAACCGCCAATGTTGTCGGTGCATCTCCTATCCAGTTATGAAAACTGGGTGGATTGAAAGGCACACCAATCTTTTGGATATTCATCATTGCCTTTACAGAATTAATCATTAATCCTGGCGCATAAATATTCGTCCCAATAGAGCTTACCGCCATTGATGCCATGCGTACTTGCTCAGGCCAGGGCGCATTTGCAAAATTATTTCCTGCCTTATTTATCTCATTTATCCGCCCATCCATGCGATTTACAGCATCATGATATAATTGTGGGTCATTCTTGACTGCATGCATGGCTGTATCAATATTCGCTAAATCATGATGACCAAAATTTGTTACATTATTCGAATTCAAATGACCTGCAGAGATAAGCGTTGCGTCATACAAAAAAGAACTAACAGGATAAATCACATTATCAATAGGGTGAATAATACTTTGGACGATTCCAGTAACACCGTGTACTATACCTTGAGCTGCCCCAACTAAAACTGCTTTGGAAAAAACATATACTGTTTCAGCGCCATTAACGATAGCATTATCTACTTCCTCTCCAGTAATATTACGCGCTACATATCCACCTAGACCGCCTAGCGATGGCTTGTGTTCAGCCTCTATTCTTTCAGCTTCTAATTCTTGTTCTCTTGTACGCATAATAAAAATACCTTAAATGAATATTTTAAAAATATTGCTAGCGTGAATACTTACGTTGAATTTGATTTCAGTGTAATCGTCGTAGATGCTTATTACACCATCACCAACTATTGCAATACGCATTCCCAATAACTCTATCTAACGCACTCTGTAATGCTGTTGTATCATCGGTATACTCAACGATATACAATTTATCGCCATTGTAATAACCAGTCGCTTCTTCGCAGTTGCTGGGAGTCTTGCGACAATATTTTCCTTTTACGAATACAGAATGATCTTCGTTAGCACAAAAAGGGGTGTAATAGTGATTATTGTCGCGTAATACAGAGTATTTAAATCCCTGACAACGTATGTGCGTGGGGAATCGTCTTGCTTGCATTTCGTCTTGTGGTGTTCCATCTATCACTATTTTATTATCAAACGTTTTGTTAGAGCCATTACAAGAATAATACGTATCGATTTTTAGATGATCAGCATAAGAGATTGCATCTAGAAAGCTATATTTATTCCAGCCTGCTCCCCCAACATAATATGCAATGCGTCCTTGTGCGTATACTTTACCATTTGCATCTTTTTCCCGGATTTTAAAAGGTGCAGTAGCAGTTTGATATAACAAAAGCGTGTTATCACCACTTTCCATATAAAAAGTATCTGATCCATGAGGTGGTAATTGTAAGGTGTTAGTCGGCTGCCCGTTTGGTTGATCAATGATAATGACCATAGGTATATCGGTTTTATTTTCGACGGTGAGATTAGCGCCAACACTATACGCGTAAGATGTAGCAGAAAGGCAAGATAGGATTATTGCCAATGAGATGTTTTTAATCATCATGATTACCTATAAGTAAAAGGTTTCGCAGTAGGGATCACCGACTTGTCTATTGAGTGCTGCCTGAAATAAGTCGACGTTTTCAACGGGGTTGACACTTAATAAGTGATAATATTCTTCGCCATTCGTATAAACATGTTCCCATAAGTTTTGACCGTCTTCTATATTTTCAGATTTTTTTCTCCAGAAAATAGAACTAGAACGGGTGTGATCGTTATCAAAGCAAATTGGCGTATAGAAATCATTTTGACTGCCGCGCAAGGTTGAGGATTTTAATCCACGACAAAATAAATCTGTAGGGAAAGGTTTATCGCTTAATGCATTCTGTGGTGTGCCGCTAATGATGATTTGATTGTCTAAAACAGCAGAATATCCGCCATTTTTACATGTGTAATGCACATCAACTGTGAGATCATCGGAAGCAGTGACCGCGTTTAAAAAACTATGTTTAACCCAAGCGGCATTGCCAACGTAATAAACCAGACGTCCTTTGATATAGATTTTATTATTTTCTGTTGCATCTTTGATGATGAAAGGGGCTATGGCTTTTTGATATAACCAGCCACTGTTATCACCGTTTTTGAGATAAATGAGACTGGTTTTGTGTGCGGGAATAGGGCTAGTGGTAGGGGCTTGTCCGTTTGGATTGTCTATGGCAATGATCATAGGTGTATTGGTTTTATTTTCTATGGTGAGGTTGGCGCCTATTTCATAGGCGTAAGATGAAGTAGTGGTAAAAAAAATAAGTAATGTTAATTGAATTTTTTTGAGCATATTTTTTCTCTGTTCGTTTATGGCTATCAATGTTTTAGAATAACTCGGTGGGACGTCGTTGCGAGGAGCGTTCTTTGCGACGAAGCAATCTATCCATATTATTAAGTTGCTTAAGCTTATAATCATGAATGGATTGCTTCGTCGCAAAGAACGCTCCTCGCAACGACGTCCCACCGCACAACAACGTTCCACCGAGTTACTCTCACCACGATCCGCAATAATTTTTCCCAACCACTTTATTCAACTCATCATACATTGCAGCATTATCTGCAAAATAATTTAACTTATAATTTAGTTTGCCATTTGTGTAAGCAAAATAAATAAGACAATGTTCATTGTGCTCACAGCCATGATGCCAATATTGCCAAAAAGTAGAACGCGTTCCATCAAAACAGCTGGGCGTATAATCCATACTTTTTTTATCTAAATCGGAAGAGACCATTCCTTCACAATGAAGGTTAGAGGGAAATTTTTTCACAACTAATTCGTTTGTTGGCTTTCCATCTATCACGATGGTATTTTCAAAAGTGGTATCGTAACTGCCATTCTTACAGGAATAATGCATATCAACGTTTAAGCCAGGTGCGTAGCTGACACTATTTAAAAAATTATACTTATCGTTAAGCGATGCACCTACATAATAAGCAATACGACCTTGCACGTATAATAAGCCGGTTTCAGCGGCTTTTATTTTAAATGGGGCAGTGGACGTTTGATATAGCTGGCCACTGTTGTCGCCATTTTGTACGTGTATTTCTGTGGTGAGATGTGCAGGAATCGCTAAAGTATTACTGCCTTGTTTATTGGGTTGATCTATGGTTATTAACAAAGGAATGTCGGTTTTATTTTCTATTGTGACATTGGATTGTATTATATAAGCATAAGATGATGTGCTGATACATAACAGGAATATAGCTGTTCGCATGTGTTTGAATCGCATTAGGCAAACCCTAACCAATCATCATCCCAACCTAACCAGGTTTCGCAGAAAGATTGACCGATTCGGTTATCTAACATGCCTTGAAGTGGCATAGATCCTGGATTATAAACGAGATAAGTATCATAGATATTAGAGTAAATAGCACTTTCGTAGTCTTTTTCACCTTCGGTAAACACAGATTTTTTGGTATTAAAACAGAGAGGTATGTATTGACGGGTTGTTTCATTAAAAGTAGAAGATTTAAGTCCCTGACAACTGAAATCAGTAGGGAATTTTTTGATTTTTAAATCCCGTGTTGGTTTGCCTAGAATGGTAATGGTATTGTTAAAGCTGTCATACCAGTTGTGTTTTCCACACGTATAATCGAGATCCAGTGTCAAACCATCTGCAGCAGATACGGCATTGAGAAAGCTGTATTTATTATTTAATGTAGCACCTACATAATAAACAATGCGACCTTGTATCAAGGGTTTGCCATTACCATTCGCGGTTACCAGTTTGAAAGGTGCATTACTCATTTGATATAACAAACCAGTGCTATCACCATTTTGTAAACCGACATGACTGGTTTCATGAGCAGGGATATTAATAACCTTACCGCTTTGTTCGTTAGGTTGATTGATAACGAGAACCATGGGAATGTCTGTTTTATTGATAATCGTGAAATCGGTTCCTACTACATACGCATACGATGCAGCATTGATACAGAAAGCAAATGCAGCGAATATAATTTTATTTAACATAATGATTTCCTCTTACCAGTTTGCGCAAAAACTTTTACCTATCATGGCATCTAATTCAGTATGTAATGTTTCTGGACGGGTAGAATATTTTGGCCAGTATCGTTTTTCACCATTAGTATAGAAAAATTCCCATTCGCATGTATGAGTAGTGCAGGAATAAATCATTCTTTGATGAAAAAGAGAATTGGTATCATCGGAGCAAGTGATTTGATATTCCTGATTTATTTTGTTGATAGTAGAAGATTTGATTCCTTCACAACGTATTTCTTTAATGAGTTTGGTTTTTGTTGTGTCGGATGTCTCTTCGATAATCAGTTTATTGTCTAAAATCGTGTTAGCTCCACCATTCGCACAAGAATAAACGGAATCTACGGTTAATCCGCGCTGGCTTGAAATATGGAGAAAGCTATATTTATTCATTACGGAACCGCCAACATAATAAGCAACAAAACCATTTACAAATGTTTTGGCATCGGCTGATTCGATTTTAAACGGTGCAATCGATGTTTGATAAAGCAAACCGCTGGTATCACCGTTTTGCATTTTAAGGGTAACTGTGTCATGAGCTGCAAGTGACTTAGTGATTTTGTCTTGTCCCCATGGCTGGTCTATGGCGATAGTCATGGGAATATCAGTGTGATTTTCAATGGTAAAATTCGTTTCTATGACATACGCATACGATGCAGCACTCATGCCGAAAAAGAATAACGCTAATTGAATTTTCTTAAACATGATATTCCCCTTAGGGTGTTATACCCAGTTTCCGCAAACAATGTTATCCAGATTTTCTTTCATTTCAGCGTTAGGGATAAAGCTGCTGTCCCACCAGGATACTTTAAAATTTAAACTATCAATGCCATTTGCATATTGGTACATGGTTTCGCAAGTCCATAGATTGCATCCAGCCATTATCGATTTTTGTGAATAAATAAAACTGGAATTATTAGAGCAGGTGACATTGTAATAATGCTGATCTTCACTCAGTCTAGACGTTTTTACGCCCTTGCATTTTATCGCTTGTGGAAAGTCAGTCATTTTTAATGTTTTATCAGGTGTTCCTTCAATGACGATGTCATTATTAAATGCTTTTCCATGTGTGCCAGCTCGGCAGATATAAGTAGGATCGATAGTGATGTCTTCTGCAGTAGAAACGGCATCGATAAAGCTGTATTCATCGTACCAAGATGCACCGACATAATAAGCAATACGACCTTGTGCATAGACTTTCCCATCGACGGATTTGATTTTGAAAGGTGCAGTGGCGGTTTGATACAGCAAGCCGGTGTTATCGTTATTGTTGAGAGACAAAGCGTCTATTTTTTTATGTGCAGGCAGTGGTTGTTTCAGTGTTTCTTGCCCGTTTGGCTGCTCGATTTCTATCAGAAGTGGAACATCGGTTTTATTTTCAACGGTGAAATTTGTTTTTAGCAGGTAGGCATGGGATGTAGCGCTGATGCAGAAAATACAGAATGCAAGCGAGATTTTCTTGAGCATGAAGAGACTCCTCAATTTAGATGATGTGGAGCGAATGATACTCAAGGGTTATGAGATTAACAATTATTTTTGTTCGCGCATTTCTTTCACAGGCTCCCACAAATCTTCCAGACTGTAGAAAGAGCGGGCTGTTGCTAGCATAACGTGAACGACGACATCCCCTAAATCGACTAATACCCATTCACTGTCACCGTTACCTTCTATGCGTGGAATGATGGCATGCATTTCTTTGGCTTTTGCAGCTACACTTTCAGCGAGCGCTCTCACTTGACGCGTAGAGCGACCCGTGCAAATGATCATATAATCGGTGATGCTGGTTAAACTTCTGACATCCATGGTGACTATATCGACACCTTTCATATCATCTAAGGTGTTGATGGCCAAGTCGCGCAAATCTTCAGGTTTCATGTGGTTGCCCGCTAAAAAAATTATCTGACTGTATAAATACCATGTTGATTGATGTAGTCGTAAACACCATCGGGCAATAAATACCTTGGATTTCTTCCCATTGCAATCTGTTTTCGTATATCGGTCGCAGAGATTTCAAGCGCAGTAATCGGTCTAAGGAGAATACCACCAGACATATTTTCATGAATATAAGCAATGTCTTTTTGCTGTTTGGCATGAATAAGATCAGCAATCATGCCATCACGTGGTAAATGATAATGGGGTCTATGCGCGATAATAATATGGGCGTGATTTAAAATTTCCTGAAAACGATGCCAGCTGGCAAAGCCTAAAAATGCATCAATACCGACTAAAAGACAAAGTGGTATATCTGGCATTTCTTTCCGCATTTCAATCAAGGTATCTATGGTATACGTTATGCCTTTACGACGAATTTCCCTGTCATCTGCGACCAATGCCGGCTCACTTTTGATGGCGCATTTTAACATGGCAAGACGTGCGGCAGGTGAGGCTATAGGTTGTTTGCGATACATGGGTTTAAACGTAGGCGTGAGATGCACTTTTGCTAAATCCAGCGCTTCATATAATTCTATGGCCATGCGCAAATGCCCCAGATGAATGGGGTCGAAGGTCCCGCCTAAAATGCCTATGGCTTTATGTGTTTGATGCATACTTTTATTATAGCTCACATTTTATTAGGGTCTGCGCTTTTTGACACGACCTAGCGAATTGTCAACAGACCCTTAAGCAAATCGAAAACAGAATAATTGTAAACTTTCCCAGATATTACCTGCCGTTGCTCCTTTGATTATTTTGTCTAATTCTGCGGCATGAGCGATGAGTTGAAAGCAGTCAGCGACTTTAAACGTCGTTAGAAATCGACGAATAGGTGCTTCACGTTTAGAAAAAATACGTTGTTGTTGGAATAATTGTTGGTAAGTAATGCCGTCTTGTATTTGTTTCGCGTAATTAGCGAGCAAGCGTAATTCACGTGTGATGCCCCAGAGTATCAATACCGGTTCTATGCCTTCTTGTTTGAGATTTTCAAGAACGTGTAAAGTTGATTTTTTATCACCCGCAATTAAGCGGTCTATGAAATCAAATAGCGTAAACTGACTTTCATCGGTTAATAGGGTTTGCAAACAGGCAGTGTCTATGGGTTTTTCTTGTTTTAGCAAATAACATTTTTCTATGGTTTGCGCTGCAGCAATTAAATTGCCTTGCACGTAATCGGCGAGTAATTGTACGGCATCAGCTTGAAATGATAATTTGTATTTACGTGTGCGTTGCTCTATCCATTGTGGTAATTGTTCGCGTGTGATGGGCCAAACGGTAACAACCATACCTGTTTTTTCGAATGCTTTATACCAGGCGCTCTTTGCTATTTTTGCATCTATTTTCCCGCAATCGATTAGTAAAATGGTGTCTTTTGCTGGTTGCTCTGCATAGGCTTGTAAAATAGTAGCGGCTGATTTATTGGGTGTGGATTCGTGAAAGTCGAGTTCCAGCAAACGTTTTTCTGCTAATAAAGAAATGGAATAGAGGGATGAATACAGTTGATCTTCATCTTTGCACGCATCCGATGAAAGCCGTATACGATCATGAAAGCCTGCTTTTTTTGCTGCTTTACGGATTAATTGAACGGCATCTTGTTTTTGTAATAAATCGTCGCCGCTAATTAAGTATAACGATGCGATGGATTTAGCAAGATGGGTTTCCAGTTGAAAGTAAGTTAGTTTCATGGTGTTTTTGTATGGTCAATGGTTTCAGTAATTTCTTTTGATGCAATTCGATTCAAGATGTTATAAGCGAGATTGCGGCGCATTTGTTGATAAAATAAATTGGCTTCATTGCTGCTGCCTAATACTTGGTTGGATTGAATGGTAATGGTGCGTGTTTCAGACAGTGTTTGCGGACTAATGATAGTCATGCCTTTTGAGTTCGTTATGCTGAATGTGACGGTTACTCTTAAATTATATTGACGTGTTTGTTGTGTGCCGCTCACGCTTAATAATTCTTCGGATGGTTGATCTTGAGTAATGGATAAAATAGTCGTCGCTTCATTGGGAGAAGATACCAAGTGTACGTGAGATAGTTTTAGATACTGTTGGAGGCTGCGTGCTAATTGGCCGTAAGGATCCGTGGTTTGCAAGTATAGATGATGTAGTGGTTCCGCAAGTTCTTTTTTACCTTGTAGATGAAAGCCGCAACTTACGAGTAGAAGCGTGAAAAGACATACGGTGAAAAATATGGTTATCGTGAATCGCATTATTGTCATCTCGTTATAAATATGTTGTAGGTTGGGTTAGGCGCTCTTTGCCGTAACCCAACATCCTTGGTTGTTGGGTTACGGCTTTGGGTTTTAATTAGTTTTAACATTATTCCCCCACAACGACATTCACTAACTTACCCGGCACGATAATCATCTTTTTAATTTGTTTATCCATCAGTGCTTGCTGAACTTTAACATCCGTTTTAACCGTATTTTCTATCATTTCTTTATCTGCGCTAGCTGGTATACGAATACGGCTACGCAATTTACCATTGATTTGTACCACTAACTCTATCGTATCCACTTTGAATACGATGGGACTAGTCTTAGGCCAAGACGTATCTAATATCAAATCCGGAAACCCTAAATCCAGCCATAATTGATGTGTAATGTGTGGCGTAATCGGTGCGAGTAAACGTAGTAATAAACTCATACCTTTAAAAATAATGATGTCGCGTATATCTTCGCGTGCATCGTTTGCATCTGGAATTTTTGTCATTAAATTTAATATTTTCATGCAACCTGATACAACCGTATTGTATTGCTGACGTTCATAATCAAATTTTGCTTGATCGAGAATGTCATAAATTTGACGGAAAATATCGGTTTGAGCGGCATCGGTATTTTCCCAGTTGGCCATGCCTTGTAAATGGGTTTTAGGTAAACGATTATATTTTTGAATGGTTTCTTGCATTTCATAACCGAATGACCACAAGCGTTTTAAAAAGCGATGCGCGCCTTCTACGCCGCTATCTGACCATTCCAGGCTTTGTTCGGGCGGTGCTGCAAACATCATAAAAAGACGTACCGTATCTGCGCCGTAGCGTGCAATCAACGGTTGAGGATCAACGACATTGCCTTTGGATTTAGACATTTTAGCGCCTTTGTTTAACACCATGCCTTGAGACAGTAGGCGTAAAAAAGGTTCGTCGCTATTTAATAATCCTTCATCACGCATGAGCTTATGAAAAAAGCGTGCATACAATAAATGTAAAACAGCATGTTCTATGCCGCCAACGTATTGGTCTACGGAAAGCCAGTAATTGGCGCGGCCATCTAACATACTTTTAGTTTGTTTTTTGCAGGCAAAGCGTGCGTAATACCAGGACGATTCCATGAATGTATCAAACGTGTCTGTTTCACGCGTAGCGGGTTTAAGACAGTTGGGACAAGTGGTTTCATAAAACGACGGCATGGATTTTAGAGGTGAATTGACGCCCGTAAATTCTACGTCTTCGGGTAATACCACGGGTAAATCTTTATCGGGTACGGGAACTGCACCACACTCAATACAATTGATAATGGGAATAGGCGTGCCCCAATACCGTTGTCTCGAAACGCCCCAATCACGTAAACGAAAATTCACTTTTCGCTCGCCTAAGTTTAATGCTTCAAGATGAGAGGCAATCGCTTGAAACGCTTGTTCGGATGTGAGACCGGTGAATTCCATGGAATTGATCAAAATCCCAGGTTCTGTGTAAGCGCACTGTGTGATATCACACGTTCCATTGACAGGTGTAATCACTTCTCGAATGGGAAGCTGATATTGGGTTGCAAATTCAAAATCACGTTGATCGTGTGCGGGAACCGCCATGACTGCGCCACCGCCGTATTCCATGAGTACGAAATTAGCGACCCAGATAGGAATTTCATGACCGGTTAATGGATGGTGTGCGGTGAGCCCTAATGGCATGCCGCGTTTTTCCATGGTAGCCATGTCTGCTTCTGCGACTTTGATGTTGCGACATTCATCAATGAATTGTTGTAAGGCGGGATTATGTTCTGCTTGCTGTTTTGCTAGTGGATGTTGAGCAGCAATAGCAAGATAGGTGACGCCAAATACTGTGTCAGGACGTGTGGTAAAAATGGAAAGTGGCCCGTGTTGTTTTACATCAAAGGTAATATTTAATCCTTCTGAACGTCCAATCCAGTTACGTTGCATGGTTTTGACTTGTTGTGGCCAGTGTTCCAATTTGTCAATGTCATGCAATAATTCGTCAGCATAAGCGGTGATTTTTAAAAACCATTGGGGAATTTCTTTGCGTTCTACCAGTGCGCCGGATCGCCAGCCACGACCATTAACCACTTGTTCATTGGCTAAAACGGTTTGATCCACAGGATCCCAATTCACTTCCGCATTTTTTTTATAGACTAAACCTTTTTTGAGTAAGCGTAGAAAAAACCATTGCTCCCAGCGGTAATAGTCAGGATCACACGTCGTGATTTCGCGACTCCAGTCA
>Ga0207089_1031_pt1 | contig 38358 bp, 39 predicted proteins | sample Alteio_BWMinHeat_49_FD_153571 | JGI IMG/M metagenome (GOLD analysis project Ga0207089, IMG submission 153571) | Enriched cells from forest soil in Barre Woods Harvard Forest LTER site, Petersham, Massachusetts, United States -... | ecosystem: Environmental > Terrestrial > Soil > Temperate forest >...
GTTGAGCCTGCACTCTATTATTGGTTTCGTCATGAGAAAGGATCCAGTGCCGAAATTGATTATGTGATTCAATATGGCAATAAGGTAATACCCATTGAAGTTAAAGCGGGTAGTGCGGGGGGATTAAAATCATTACATCTATTTATGGGGTTGAAAAAATTTTCTGTCGCAATTCGTATTAATTCCGATTTGCCCAGTAAAACGGATGTGAAAGTGAAGGATCAATCGAGGAACAATGTGAATTATCAATTGATTTCTATTCCTTTTTATCTGATTGGGCAAATCTATCGATTGTTAGGTTAATAATTTCTGCAATTCACCACTCTCGACCATTTCAGACATAATATCGCTGCCGCCAATAAACTCGCCCTTAATATACAATTGTGGGATCGTCGGCCAATTGGAAATTTCTTTAATAGCCTGACGGATATCGGGGTCATCTAATACATTAACGGTGGTAAATTGCTCAACACCGCATTCTTTTAAAATTTTGACGGCGCGCGCGGAAAATCCGCATTGGGGGAACTGTGCCGTGCCTTTCATGAAAAGAATGACGGGGGTTTCTTCAATTTGTTTTTTGAGTGTTTCATGTATAGTCATTTTGTTTTCCTCACAACATACCTAACTGTAATTTCGCCACATCTGTCATCATGCTGCGATCCCAAGGTGGATCAAAAACCAGTTCTACTTTGACATCCGTGACTTCCTTAAGCATCCGAATTTTTTGTTCCACTTCAGCAACCAACACCGGGCCCATGCCGCAGCCGGGTGCGGTAAGTGTCATCTTAATTTCAACGCTTGCGCCATCCAATTTACATTCGTATATCAAGCCCAGATCGACAATATTCACCGGAATTTCTGGATCAAAACAACTTTTTAATAATTCCCATATTTTATCTTCCAGCGTGCCGACCATCTCATTGATATCCGGTTCATCCATGATAATCATGCCCAGCGCATCACCATCTTTTCCCGCCACGCGCGCAAGATTACCATTCACGTAGACGGTGTACGAATTACCTAATGCTTGCGTGATATAAACCAACGAACCTTTTTGCAAAGACACTTTCACGCCGGTTGGAATCAGCATGGCTTCGCAATCACGTTGTACTTCAATCGTATCCTGTTTAAACATACGTTACTCTATTGTAAAACTCTCGCCGCAACCGCAGCGATTTTTTTCGTTTGGGTTAATGAATACCAGCCGTTTTTGTTTTAGACCAGCGTTGTCTGCCACATAATCTAAGATTAATCCTTTCACAAATTTTTCGCATTCGGGATCCACATAAATATTTAATTCTTGTTGTGCAACAAAATGAATGTCTCCTGCATTCACTTGCAGGATAATATTCGGCACATAAGAATAACCTGAACAACCGGTTTTTTTAATTGATAAGCGAAACCCAACTGCGCCGGTTTGTTTATCCAGCATGGTTTTAATGTGGTTAACCGCTGCATCGGTCAATGTGATAATAGTCATCACGTTTCCTCCGTCGTCACTGTATTTGTGTCATTCGCTAACGCCGCTTTTAACGTATGCCATGCTAATGTCGCACATTTCACTCGCACCGGGAATTCATGCACACCCGCCAGCACGGTTAATTTACCTAATATGTCTGAAGAACGTCCTTCTGTGACGAGATCATGAAACGCATCGAATATATCACCAATGTCTTGTTTTGTTTTTCCCTGCAACGCTTCTGTCATCAACGATGCAGACGCCATGGATATCGCACATCCACAACCTTCAAATTTAATTTTTTCAACCACGCCATCTTGTTCTTGCACATGCAGCATAATTTTATCACCACATAATGGATTAAAACCTTCTTTGTGATGATTCGCCGTCAGCAATTCACCAAAATTTCGCGGGTGACGACCGTGATCGATAATCGTTTCTTGATACAGTTCGCGTAATTCAGCTGACATTTAGGCAAATAACCTCTTAACTTCGAAAAGTCCCGCGACCAGCGCGTCAACATCTTCGCGTGAATTATAAATTCCAAACGAGGCGCGCACACACGCAGGAATTGCAAAACGCTCCATCAATGGCATCGCACAATGATGTCCCGCACGCACAGCGATGCCTTCATGGTCGAGCACCGTGCCGATGTCATGGGGATGAACATCATCCAACACGAATGCAATAACGCCGACTTTATTTTTTGCCGTGCCAATAAAACGCAGCTCAGGTATTTCAGCGAGTTTTTGTGTTGCATAGGCCAACAATGCTTGATCGTGCGCCACCATTGTTTGCATCCCAATTTTTTCCAGGTATTGGATGGCGGTTGCGAACGCAATCGTATCAGCAATGTTTGGCGTACCGGCTTCAAACTTAGAAGGTAATTTTTTAAAAGTCGATTTGTTAAAACTGACGGTTTCAATCATCTCACCACCCCCTTGATACGGCGGCATCTTTTCCAGTAACTCTGTTTTACCATACAACACGCCCACACCGGTTGGGCCATACGCTTTATGCGATGAAAAAGTATAAAAATCACAATCCAAATCCTGAACATCCACCGGCATGTGGGGCAATGCTTGTGCGCCATCCACTAAAATGGGTACGTGATGTGTATGCGCAATCTTCGTCATTTCTTTAATTGGATTAATCGTGCCTAATACATTGGATGCGTGTGTAACCGCCACTATTTTAGTGCGCGGCGTAAATAATTTTTCGAACGCCGCCATATCCAATTCGCCCGAATCAGAAATGGGGATCACTCGCAATACCGTGCCGCATTGTTCAGACAATAATTGCCAAGGGACAATATTGGAATGATGTTCCATTGCGCTAATTATAATTTCATCGCCCGCTTGAAAACGCGAGCGTCCATAACTTTGCGCGACTAAGTTAATCGCTTCTGTCGTACCGCGCACAAAAATAATTTCATGTGCACGCGGTGCATGAATAAATTTCTGGATGGTCACTCGCGCATCTTCATAGGCTTTGGTAGCGCGTACACTCAATTCATAGACACCGCGATGAATATTGGCATGATCCTGTTGATAATAATGTACCAGTGTATCAATCACGCATTGTGGTTTTTGACTGCTGGCGGCACTGTCCAGAAAAACCAGTGGCTTGCCGTGAATGGCTTGCTTCAGAATGGGAAAATCATTTCTAAAATTGGTCATGGCTGCCCATCCGTTTTCGCATATAGTGTCTGATCGAGTTATCGTCGATCTTACTATAAATTTCTTCCGCGAACGCAAGCGTTAATATGTTATGTGCCTCGCGCGCACTGAGGCCACGGGAACGTAAATAAAACAGAGCTTCATTGTCTAACTGGCCGACTGTCGCACCATGCGTACATTTTACATCATCAGCATAAATTTCCAGTTCAGGCTTCGTATTGATTTCAGCATCCGCCGATAATAATAAATTATGGTTCGCCTGATGCGCATTAATTTGTTGTGCCGTGGGATGGACATAGACTTTGCCATTAAATACAGCCCGGGATTTTTTAGCTAAAATGCCTTTATACAACATCGCGCTGGTACCATGCGCGGCAAAATGATCCACATGGATATGATGATCAATGTGCTGCTGATCTTGGCTTAAGCTATACAATCCGTGTAAATAACTTTCTGTCCCTTGCGCGCGCTGAAAAATAGTTAAATCTTCCCGCGCCAACTGCGCACCATGGGAAAGAAAATACGTTTTCACACAGCTATCTTGCTGTTGTTCTACCCGCACATTCGCCACATGAATTGCGGTAAAATCTTCATCTTGTAATTTATAATAATCCACGTGCGCATTGGCTCTTGCATGAATTTCCGTGACGACATTGGTGAAATAATGCTGCGCTGTTTCGCCCACATGTTCTTCTATCACCGTCACCTGACTGCTTTCATGTGCAACAATGATATTACGCGGACACGTCATGTAATGATTTTGTTGCGTATTGATGAATAATAAATAAATCGGCGTAGTCACTTTAACGTGTTTAGGAATTTCTAAAAATAATCCATCGGTCATGAGCGCTGCATTTAATTTAGCGAAAGGAAATCGCGTCGCATCAACTTCACGCGTTAAATACGATTTAACCCTTTCTTCATGCGCCTGACTGAGAGGACACAAGGTAATTTCTCGAGATAATGAGGCAGTTTCTGATAATACTGCTGAAAAATGTCCGTTAATAAATGTCAAAATCACTGGCGTTATTTTTTTAATGCCAGCCGTTTTTTCTGAATGCTGCCACGGACGCGCCAAGCCCGATTGTGCTGGCAGCGCTGTATTTTTTATTTCTGTATATTTAAACGCTTCTTCTTTTCGGCTGGGGAACCCGCGCTGCAAAAACTGTTTAAACTGCTGCGCACGAAAATCGCATAACCATTTTTTGTCAGTAAAATGGCTGTTTTTTTCAAAAAAATGTTCGAGCCCTAAATGGCTGGCAACGACGTCACTCATGCCTCTGCCTCTTTTTCTAACCAAGCATATCCTTTCTCTTCAATGTCGAGCGCCAATTCCTTGCCGCCGGATTTAATAATTCTGCCGTGTACCATGACATGCACCACATCGGGCACAATATAATTTAATAATCGTTGATAATGCGTCACCACAATGAAACTACGTTCTTTGTTACGTAAACTATTGACACCTTTTGCTACTGCTTGCAGTGCATCCACATCCAGTCCGGAATCGGTTTCATCTAAAATGGCCAAGCGAGGCTCCAGCATCAGCATTTGCAGGACTTCATTGCGTTTTTTCTCTCCGCCAGAAAAACCTTCATTCACTGCACGGCTTAAAAATTTCTCGTCCATCCCCACTTCTTTCATTTTTGTTTTGATCAAAGTTAAAAAATCCATGGCATCAATAAGCGGCAAATTACGTTGTTTGCGCAAGCTATTGACTGCTGCCTTCAGAAAATACATGTTATTGACGCCGGGAATTTCGACGGGATATTGGAAGGCAAGAAACAAACCTAAGGTTGCGCGCTGTTCGGGTTCCAAGGAAAATAAATCTTGGCCATCCAGTGTCGCTTCACCTTCCGTTTTATATTCTTCTCGTCCTGCCAGAACATTAGCAAACGTACTTTTGCCCGAACCATTCGGTCCCATGATGGCATGCACTTCGCCGGGTTTCACGGTCAGATTGACGCCACGGAGAATCTGTTTTGTCTTTTGTTTTTCATCCTGAATGGATGCATGTAAATTTTTAATGTTTAGCATTTGTTTCACCTTATCCTACGCTGCCTTCTAAACTCACTTCTAATAATTTCTGGGCTTCAACTGCGAATTCCATGGGCAATTCGTTAAATACTTTTTTACAAAAACCATTCACGATGATGGACACGGCATCCTCTGCGCGCAGCCCACGCTGCCGGCAATAAAATAATTGATCATCGCCAATTTTGGATGTACTGGCTTCATGTTCAACTTGGGCTGTCGGATTTTTCACTTCAATATAAGGAAAAGTATGTGCACCGCACGTGTCGCCCAATAATAACGAATCACACTGAGTGTAATTACGTGCGTTGGTTGCAGTGGGTAACACGCGCACAAGACCGCGATAAGTATTCTGCCCATATCCCGCTGCAATGCCTTTGGAAATAATGGTGCTGCGAGTATTCTTACCTATGTGAATCATTTTGGTGCCTGTATCTGCTTGTTGGCGATGATTGGTCAGCGCAACAGAATAAAATTCACCGACGGAATGATCGCCCTGCAAAATCACACTGGGATATTTCCAAGTAATCGCGGAACCGGTTTCAATTTGCGTCCAGGAAATTTTTGAATGAATGCCACGGCATGCGCCGCGTTTAGTCACAAAATTAAAAATTCCGCCGCGACCTTCTTCATCCCCGGGATACCAGTTTTGCACGGTAGAATATTTTATTTCCGCATTATCTAGCGCGACTAATTCCACCACCGCCGCGTGCAATTGATTTTCATCGCGCATGGGTGCAGTGCAACCTTCTAAATAACTCACATGGCTACCTTCTTCTGCAATAATCAAGGTACGTTCAAATTGTCCGGTATTGGCCGCATTAATTCGGAAATAAGTCGACAATTCCATCGGGCAGCGCACGCCTTTCGGCACATACACAAAAGAACCATCACTAAATACGGCGGAATTTAATGTTGCGAAAAAATTATCGCGATAGGGAACCACGGTTCCTAAATATTTTTCGATTAACTCAGGATGTTTTTGCACGGCTTCGGAGAACGAGCAAAAAATCACGCCGGCTTCAGCTAATTTGCCTTTAAATGTCGTGGCAACAGAAACGCTATCGAACACCGCATCCACCGCAACACCCGCCAAGCGACCTTGTTCATGCAAGGGAATGCCGAGTTTTTTATAGGTTTCTAATAGTTTCGGATCGACTTCATCTAAACTTTTTGGACCGTCTTTTTTGGCTTTGGGGGCCGAATAATAAATAATTTTCTGATAATCGATTTCTGGATAATTAACATGTGCCCAACGCGGCGGTGTCATGGTCCGCCAATGTTGGTAGGCACGTAAGCGCCATTGCAACATGAATTCCGGTTCGTTTTTTAGTTTGGAAATCTGGCAAATAATATCCTCTGACAAGCCTGGCGCAAACGTATCTGATTCAATCGCGGTGACAAAACCGTATTGATAATTTTTATTGACGACTTGTTTAATATAATTATTTGCCATTTTACAGCCCTATTTTCAATAACTTACTGACGAGAAGGTTATTCGCAGCATGGTTAGCCCAGGTTAAATTGAGGGTCGCATATAGTACCGTAGTTGTACTAATTATAGCAATTGTATTGGCATTTAATCTCAGAGGCTTTAATCTTGAGCCTTTACAACGAGAGATAAGCCTTATGAAAACCAGGACTCTAGAAGAAAAAGCAGATGCATTGCTGAAATTAATAAAACCGCAGCAGGTAACCGAAGAACAAATGACCGAACTGAAGCAACTTCTGAATGAAATTGAAAAAGGAACCCTAACTTCAGTAGAAACGGATTTAATTCATAGACATCAGCTCGATTTAATGCATTACGTATTTTCGCATAATGATCATCAACGAGCCGCATTATTATTAAATCACACTCCAGAATTACTGTTTACACAAACAAGCTATAAACGCGATGATAAAAATGGAAAAAAACTACTTAAACTTCCTCATGAGCATGCAAAAAATAAAAAAAGTAAATTGACAGATTTTTTAACTCAGGAGTACGAAAAAGAAAACAAGAAGAGATCATTCCCCGTATCACACCAATTATCTGATTTAATGGTCCCAGCAGAAATAAAAGAGGATGAGCTTGAAACAGTGAAAAAACTTCTTCTAACAATCCCGCATGGGGATTTAGTGAAGATACAAATTCAATTAGATAATGATAACAAAGGAGGCTTATTATTCAACGCCTTATCTCATACCGACGTTGCAAGAACCCGATTATTATTGGAACATAGCCCAGCACTTGCTTTGTATAAATATTTTTTAAGCCATGAACACGGTGGTGATGGCAAAACATCTAAATTTCCTCGTGACCATGCTTATGATAGAAAAAACTGCCTTCCAGAAATCAAGCAATTACTTTCCCAGACTCATGAAACTGCCCTGCGCCAAACAGACTTAGAAAAATTATCTAACATCATGGCCGCATCTAAAAAAATGACTGTCCTTGAAAAAGCAGAAGTGCGGGGCATTTTGAGTAGAATTGAAAAAGGAACCTTGCCAACTCTATTGCATAACCTGTTGTTACCTTCAGACATTGAAAAACTGAATTTATTATTGAAACACAGCCCCAACTTAGCTTTAAAAGAATGTCTTGTTAACAATGAAAATACCTTTCCTTTGCAGCATGCCATTATTCAAAAATCTTCTCCTCAAATCGTAGGGTTATTATTTCGGCTTCATCGAGCTCAAATTGACACGTTAGAGGGAGAAAAATTAATCACTGCGTACCGTGTCATGAGTGAAAGTATCAAAATTTCATTGCGAGAATTTAAAGAAGCATTAAGACATACATGGCGATTTAAACACTCCCCAGAAGCGGATCAACTCATTCAGAATTTGGACGCTCTGTTAACCAAAGCCCCGACTATTGTGGGTAGTGCAGTCCAGGACCATCAAACCTTTATTAAAAACGTGCAAGAATGCCTCCAGCCCTATCTATCCAAAACGAGTTGTAAAACTGCAGCCATTATAGGAGGCTTTCCTACGTCGCTTAGAACTTTAAAAGAAAATAATCTCTTTTTTATGTTCGACGGCCCCCAGATCATGATGCAGGGAATGGTCGATTCGAAAAAACCCGTGACCAAAAAATTAGAAGAGGATGATACGGCTTCCCAGAGAGCGGCTGGTTCCTTTCCTTTTTTTTATTTGATGAAATCGGGACCTACTACGGTCCAGCCAGCAGCAGAATTAACAGATAACCAAATTCTCAATCGCATGTTGACTGATTTTTTCGAGAATCCAGAAACATTCGAATATCTCCAAGCAATAGAAGAACAGCAAAATGAAACTCAAACCACTGGAGAAACGCTAGAGTCCGAGGGGGAGGAGAAGGATGATGCCTGTAAGCAACCCGCAAAAAAATATATCGCTATGACCGATGCTATTTGGCAGATTTTACGTATTCCCCATCTTAACTTAGATACGGATACTGCAAACAAAATAATACGATACATCAAACAAGCTGCTCTCCCAGGCAACAAGCCTCTTGCTGAAATTCCTGCTATCTCTAAATGGGTAAGCGATGCGGATTTGCTCGTTCTGCAAAATGAGTTTAAAAATCGTTTAATAGAGAAAATAAATAATATTAAATATTGGAAACAAGGTGATGAGCTTCAAACAGACAGCATCACGCAGAAAACCTTTAAAACCACTGTGTTGGAAAGCATGGATGACCTTGTTAGTGTGGAATATAAGAACGAACCTCCGCCGGAGACTAAGCAATTCATTCTTAGGCTAAAGGATTTAAAAGAGAGGGTGGATATAGATTCAATAGAAGCGTGGTCTCTTGAGCTTTCACGTACGTTACATCAATACGTTTCCGCTGACGCCCATATTTGGTCGAGACATCACGGCGAGATATTTAGATTATTTGAATGTGCTCCCACGATGATCAAGGGAGTGATACGTTCTAACTTACTTAGCAAACGAAAACTAGAACTTCTTCTGAACCTGCATGACCAGCTTCAGTGCCCTCACTCCCCTGATTTTGTGAAGGAGTTGCTTGAAGGTATTAAACTTGTTTTGGATTCGCAAGAAATGATGCCTCTATCCACCAAGGTAGTCAACCAACTTTTTGCCTTTATGAACAAAGTGCAGCAGACAGTGGATGGAACAGAAATCCGTAGAGAAGCTGTGTGGAATATGCTTTCAACAGAAGATCTATATAGGGAATTAAAATTGCTATTTAATGGAGTGTTACATAATCACCAAAGAAAATTACAAGCACAATTACCGGTACCATCGGCACCCCCATTCATAGCAGAACCCGTGGTTATCGCGGTACCTGTAAATCTTGCATCAAACAGTGTGTATCCAGAATTAAGCTCGAACCCAGGCGTTGTACAGGCAGAGGCATTGGTGTTAGCAGAAGTGCCTGTGCAAATTGAAAAACCTGAGGAAGAACAGCAAAATCTTGAACTGGAAAACGAACCTGGAGCTGTACCACAACAGGTTGCCAGTGCAGCAACTTCTACAGCAAGAAACAATATGGCATCTTCTGTCTTGAATAATTCACCAAAAAGTAGTAACCATCCGAATTCTCATTGGAGACAGAAGCCGAGAACTTCTCGAACCGAGCAACCCATAGAGATGGCTAAAAAGACCGTTGTTTTAAACTTCTAGCTAGGCGAGGAGGGATTTTTATATTGAAGCACTGTCTTTACAATTAAAGTCCCTCCTAATCTCCCTTTGATAAGGGAAGAGCGGGCCAAATCATCAAGGTCAAGTCCTGGGACTTGATTCATAACTTGTTGATTAATAACATAATTTAAGCATTCCGGCGAGTGATTTTTATAAGATAAAATATAACTTATTGATTTTAAACATAATTTTATTTTTCCATTTTAGCGCTTCTTATTTATAGTTAAATAACATTATGATTAATATAGACTTTTTATCTACGCTGCCGCATGCGCCGGACCTGGTTAGTTGATCATTTTTTGGCAAAAATAAGATTGATTGTGTTATAATTACCTCTTCAAAACGGGGTGATCTATGCCTATTCCTAATGATTCTCTTATTAATTGTCCTAAAGAAGCCGCGTTAGCAGCTTGTGCCTATGTTAGGGAACATATCTTAACAGGTAGTAGCTGGATTGCTCATAATGACTATGAACCAGAAAAACAGCACTCGGTAAGAAGCTCTGTTCGTACCCTCAAATACGCACTATGGAAAAATGAGCAAACTTTCTTTTCCCTTGAATCTAACAAAGATGTCCGTACCTTTTATAAGACTGCTTCCTTATGCAAGAAATTTAAGATCGGCAATTGTATAGAAATGTCTTTCTTAGCTTTAGAATATATGCTCAATCATGCCTCTCCAGAAATAAATGCAGAGGTTTTTTACATTTCGGGAGGTAATCACGCTTTTTTAGTCGTCGGAAGAAAAAGAGGCTCTACTCCAACGGATCCAACGACCTGGGGGGAGAAATGCTATATTTGCGATCCTTATGCCAACGAAGTTTTTCTTGCCTCTCAGTATCAAGAGAGATTAAACAATTTCTTCTTTGATGATGATCAGATGTGTCATCTCGAAGATTTTAAGCCTGATAAGCATGGCTTCGAAATTTATTACACGTTTACTTCAGATTATATTAGATCTTTTCAGACAAAGGCCCATGCTCAACAACTCATTACACTTTTTAAGGAGAAAGGTGCGCGGATCCAGACAGCCTTAACACCATTAGAAAACACGTTAACAGAGCTATTGGAAGAGAAAGACGATGAATATGACGAACAAAAAGAGGGAAAAAGAACCGTTGTTTTGAATCTTTTTACAAAATTACAAGATGCTAAAGCAAAGATTAAGAACATATTTGATAAAGATTATCCGTATGAAGAAGACTCTCAAAATGCCTATTCTATGTTGCTTACAGAGTTAAACGAGTCTGTAAAAGAAGCGCTGGATTATTATTTTCGGGCCGTACAACTTAGCAAGGAAGAACAGTCCATTCTTGCTGCCTATCGTAAAGAATCTTTCATAAAAACCAAACTCCACCGACTTTTTCAATGGCCTCCGGCAACAGTCAATGCAATTAATAACGCCATGGCTCAGACCAAAAATGAGCTTGAAGAAGCATTGGCATTTCGTCCGCAGGGGAGTTAGTGTGGTTTTAAAAGCGCAATGCAAAATGGAAGGATTCAAATTTTTTTGTTCCAACCAAATCCACAATCTTGAAAATAAAGGCCCTAAAATAATAATGAAGAACGGATTAAGAGGTTGAAATAAAATCCCTTATAATCTTGAACAATTGTATAACATGTGTTATACATTATAAAGAGGTGATATTTATGCATAAAGTAGCAACAATTAATACCCGGATAGAACCAAAACTTAAAACACGGGCTGAGACTATTCTACGCAAAGTAGGACTAACCTCTGCTGAAGCAGTGCGCTTGTTTTATATGCAAGTATGTTTAAATAATGGATTACCATTTGAAGTAAAAATTCCAAATAAGGAAACTATTAAAGCGATGGATGATGCGGACAAGCGAAAAACTCTTAGGGTTAAAAGCGTAGACAAGTTGTTTGAGGATTTAGAATAGCAATGCTCAAGGTAGAATATACAACAAAATTTAAGCGAGATTTAAAGCTTGCTAAAAGACGAAAAAACAATCTTGTATCTTTGCAAAAAATAATGAAGCTCATTGAACATGAGAAACCTTTAAGTTCACGACTTAAAGATCATCCTTTAACCGGTAATTGGAAAGCCCACCGAGAGCTGCACATAGAGCCTGACTGGTTGTTAATCTACAAATTAATCCCAGAAGAAAAAGTAGTTATCTTTGTTAGAACGGGAACACATTCAGATTTATTCAACTCATAAGTTTGCTTTAATTTACGAGTATATCGCGACGAACTCTAAAGTTTCTCTAGCTTAATAAGCCAGTTATGAAAATAGGGAATAAAACGCTTTTCTACTTTATAGAAAATATAACCCACATTACCCTCACAAATCATTTCTTGAACTTACGAATTCATTTGGACAACACGGACATTTTCAACCCCTTCACAAAATGGCTCATCTATTTTCTCGCCCATCATTTTTCTAAACACGGGAACAAAAAGTAAAATGATGACTCCAGCCATTATTGTTAACCAACCAAGCATACCAAATATCTGCGCATAAATCGGTGAAGTTTCAAGGGGAAAATTAACTCCAGATGGTATTATTGTTAGCTTAGATGCAAAACCTGCAAGAGAATAAGCAATTGCAGTTGCTAGGTACCATATTCCAACCATAAGTCCAACCATCCGCTTAGGCGACAACTCTGTCATCATTGATAAACCAACCGGCGAAAAAAGCAATTCACCACAGCTTTGAATCAAATAACTCAAGACAATCCACCAGAGATTAATTTGGCCGTCTCCATTTTTTAACAATATCGCCAATGGCAAAATAACGAATCCAATTCCCATCAAAATGGTCCCTAAGGCAAATTTTGCTGAAATGGAAGGATTCAAATTTTTTTGTTCTAACCAAATCCACAATCTTGAAAATAAAGGCCCTAAAATAATAATGAAGAACGGATTAAGTGAAAAGAAAAAAACAGTAGGGATAAAATAATTACCAATATGACGTTGTACATTATATTCCGTATAGATTGCGAGAGACATCGCCGTTTGCTCAGACAACATCCAAAATAATATTGAAAATCCAGTAAGAATGAAGCAAATTAACAAACGATTTCGTTGCCAAGATGGGAATGTAAAACTTTTTTTCACTGCATAAATAATAAATAACATACTCGTAACAAAAAGAATTTCATTTGCAAAATGAGGATTTTCTATTAATTTACAAAATGCGAAAATTGATGCAAGCATGCCGATACTTAGCAAAAAAAACACCTTAATTTTTTTACGCTTCTCTAAAATAACACATGGCTTTTTTTCAACATCGGGAAAACGATTGGCACAAACATAAAATACAACCGTCGCAAATAACGCACCCACCCCTGAAATGATAAATGATGCGTGCCAACCAAATTGATAAATAATCCACGCGATTATGAATGGCGGAAGAAATGCTCCAATATTAATTGCCGTATAAAAAATAGAAAATCCACTCTCACGAAGTAAATTATCTTTTTGATATATTTGCCCAACACAGCTAACTATGTTAGGCATAAAAAACCCATTCCCTATTACAATAATGGCAAGGGCATAATAAAAGTTGTTTTTTCCTAACAATGCTAATAAAAAATAACCCAACGACAACAGCAACCCGCCCAATATAACTGATTTCCTTGTACCTAAGAGTTGATCAGCTAAATAGCCACCAACCAAAGGAGTGAAGTATAAAAATGCCGTAAACGCGGCAAAAATGGCATAAACAGTCTGATTAGAAAATAAGAATATTTTTGTCATGTACAAAACAAAAATTCCGCGCATTGCGTGGAAGCTAAAACGCTCACCTATTTCTGCTAAGCATAGGGAGTAAAGCGCTCTTGGGTGTCCTATTTTTAAATACATATCCCTGAAAACCACCGTATTAAATGATTACTATATGATTAATGTGTTATTTTTTGTCAAGATTTTATGCGTAGACATTGATAAAAAAGTGAAGTAGCATTCCGCACCGGGTGTTTGATGATACATAGGCACCCACGAAAAGCAATATTAAAGTTTGCGAAATTTTATAGGCAAATGCAATATGCCTGCCGTGAATCCGCTTAATTTTTAAAGTCTAAAAGGAATTTCATACCCCGTGGAAAAAGCAAGTATAAAAAAAGTAATATGGACTGACATTAGAGACAAAGTCATCTTAGTAAACCCCAGGCTGGCTCATATCATTGATGGAGTTAACCCAGATCATAGTCTCCCTCTTTATGTAGCACGGTATCCTTATGGAAGCACTATTGTAAATGAAGGTATTTTTCATGCTCCAGAACCCAATGGCAATGTAGTTCCCATAGATGATTCTAGAATTGATCCCAAAATAAGAGAGGAGCTTACTTATTCAGGAACAGGTATTCCTGCAGGTGTTGTGCTTCAGCATACAATGCATGAGGCTCTTGTCACCTGTAGCCAAGCATTACCATTGGGTGTTGTAGCACCAGGTTCCATTTTTTCTCTTTGGAAGAAATTTGATAGCGAACCCTCTTTTCATCCGATTCATATGTTCGCCATTACAGCTGGAGCCCGTTTTATTTTCATGGTTCCTAATATTAGCAATTTAATATCACATAAAAACTTAAAGCGAGACTTTAATCTTCGCATGCCTCCACCCAAGAGCCTATTAGAACAATGGGAAATATTTAAAGCACTGGCGCATCATCCAACGACCAAATGTGACTGGGCGGTTGAATTATTCTTTTTTTCAAAAAAATGGTTTGAAAAAATAAAAAATGATAGTGCGTGGCAATCGCTAAAGTTACTCATGCTCGAAATTATCTGGAAAAAATCTGCGTATGAACGTAATGATACCCTCTATAACCTGGCATTTTCTCGCGCTCAAGCGAATCGTAATTTGAAACCAAATCCTTATTTGGCAGATACAGTTAAACATCTTTTTATGATGTCAGCAGGCGTTGTACCCGGATTTTCTGCAGCCATCGATGAAATGTGTGCGCCCAATGAACTTTTACGTAAAATTTATATTGAGTCGTATGGTTTGACATATAATCCAACAATTTTTTTACCTGTTCATTTTGATATTGGGAACAAGGAAAAATTTATATATTATTCCATGACGCTTCCAACCACATTGGAATTTTCTCCAAAATCTCGAAAAATATCGAGCACTATTAATGAGTTAAGTGAATTAAAACATGTTATGCATATTTATCTCGATGAAATAAAAAATAAAAAACTCAAAATTGAAGACACTATTATTGGAAAAATCGCAGATGAAGTCGAATTTGAATTTTTTCACAGCAAACCTGATTGTCATGGTGAAATAAAACCTACTTATAAAATGACAGAAGGTGATCCAAGCTTATTATATTGTTCACACAATTCTAAAATAAAAACATTTGCAGATTCGGGCACACCTATTCGCGGTTGTGTCAGAATAGCCGCAAAAAGATAAAAAAATGATAATAACGAGAGTGCTATTTTGTAATTCGTAACACTACTATTAATTTGAGTAACAAAACATGCAATCACAAAAAAGTATATTAATCATTGAACCTGCCACATCAGGATTAGAATTATTACGAATTGCTAAATCAATGGGCTACACTGTTTTTGCGCTGACTGCTAACACAGATGAGAGAATAGTTCCTGAGCCGTATAAAGATTTCATTCATAAATGCATTGAAGTGGATACAAACTGCATTAACGACCTCATTAAAATAACATTGGATCTGCAAAAAAAGCATTCCTTTTCTGCGGTTATTCCAGGCTTTGAAATATTCGTTGCGCACGCTGCACGTTTGGCCAATCTGATTGGAGTTCCTGGTATACCTGTTGAAACTGGTGATGCGTTACGTGATAAAAATAAGATGCGGAATGCTTTAAAAAATGCAGGAGTAGCATCTCCAGAACATACTGTATTGCACTCTTTGAGCAATATTGAAAATGTAGCAGACATGATAAAATTTCCTTGTGTAATAAAACCTCTCGATCAATCTGGAAGTATTCATGTCTCAAAGGCAAATAATCTCAACGAATTAACCACTGCATATCAAGCCCTCTGTGAGGATAAGTGGACAGAGATGGCAAAAGGAGTTGGTACTATCGCAATTGTTGAAGAATATATCGATGGAACAGAATTCAGTGTTGAAGGTTTTGTAGACGAAACAGGATCACATATTGTTTCTATCACTGAAAAATTAACAAAAGGTGAGCCATTTTTTGTAGAAATGGGTCATATCGTATCCGCAAAAATAGATTCATCTATTCGTGAAGCCATTATGCAATATATGCAACAAGTTGTAAAAGCACTTCATATAAATCTTGGGGTGTATCATGCAGAATTAAAAATTAATAAACATGGCCCTGTGTTAATTGAAATAGCTGGCAGACTCGCTGGGGATAAAATTTGTAACCTTATTTTACTTTCTACTGGGGTCAACTTATTTCAAATTATGCTGGAGTCACATCTTGGTCATCCAATAAAATTGGATGCGGTAACCATCAAACAATACGCAGGTATCCGGTATTTCTCTCCTATAGGATTGAAAACTTACTCAACTATTACCGGTATTGATGAACTAAAATCTTTAACTGGGTATCATGATTTTAAACTATTAATTAACCCAGGACAGATCATTCCACCTTTGGCAAATTTTATGGGTAGAGCTGCTTACTGCATATTTACAGCTCCAACTTATGAAGAGTTAAAATTAACGTTAGATTTCGCAGAAAAAGTTATTACATTTTCATAAAAAGCCGCATCATATCGAGCAATTTTTTATCTGTTATTTTTTCTCATACTTTTTTATAATATCTTTTACGATTTAAAATTATTTAAAGAATCTTATTATTTCTTTATCGCGCCTCCTCATCTAGATTTGAAAACGTTTCACATTTTCAAACTGAAAATCAATAAATAGAGAGGCCAACAAACATGACACGTAGCTGCTTTCATCATTCATACCAATGCATAAAAAAAAGAGAAACACTGCCTAGCCAAGCAAAAGGATCTTTATTGTTAACCCAAAAAAAATCTATCCATCATTTACACACACAAGATCACACTCACGACGAAAAAATAAGTACTTTGGTGGACAATGACATTGGCAACGTGGAGTTTTAAAGAGTTACTCCACGACAGCTCTGACGCATCACTTAATAAGGCGGACTGTCAATATATAAGTATTGACAATTTATATTAAATTACTATAAAAGCAGATATTACTTTAGGAGCTGATCGCTACAAAGCTTTGTTGGCTCATCGTCGGGAGAAAAAACATGACAAAAAAGATTGAATTTATCGAAAGCTCAGGAAATTTATTTGAAGATGCAGGCTTTGAAAAGCAAGAAGCCAAAAAACTTCAATTCAAATCTTATTTGATGGTTTCTTTAATAAAATACATTAAAGGATGTGGCTTCATTCAAGTTGAAGCAGCTAAACGACTCGGTATTACTCAATCACGTATGAGTAACCTAATGAATCACCGCATCGATCTTTTTAGTGCCGAAATGCTGCTCGATATGATGGAGCGGGCTGGATTTCGGGTATATGAAAAAATGGAAAATGATATTACTGATTTTTTATCCCATGCTTGGCCTAAAACAAAAGCATCAAAACAATCTCATCCAAGGCATGCGAGTTGAGGGAAGGGGTCTGAACACTTACAGCAATTCTATTTAAAAGTTTATTTCAGGGTTATTTTTCCCTGTTTAACCATTTCAAGCAGCGCTTTTCGTAATCGTTCTTTATCACTCATGATTAAATGTCCCATTCCGTTGAGCCTCCATTTAAGTCATTGATAAAACTTAAAGGATACTCGGGTTAGCACTATTGGGGTTAGGGAACATTTTCAAAAAGTTACGACATTTTTTATGAGATATTCAGGATAGATAATTTTTATGAGCTATAATTAAAACATAAATAAAAATTGAGGCTTGAAAAATTATGAGCTTTATGAGAAGAAACGAAAAATTGAACGAGGATAAAGACGAGGATAAATCCGAATCTGACGACCTAGGTATGAAAAAAAAAGCACCGGTATTATGGAATAAGAAAGCTATCACAGCCGATACATTTAACTCGAAAATGCATGCATTACTGAAAAGCAAGAAAGATCCTACAGAGAAAAGTGAATTATCCAACTGCATAGAAAAAATAAATGAAAATACGTTTGCCAATTTTCTATCTATTTATGAAAAATACAAAGTTAAAGACTCGTTTGTAAGATTGGACTCTGATGATTTTCTTGCTTTTCATGCGATGAAATGGGCAACCGTTTTAGTGCAGCCATCAAATGTTGGAAAATATCTACAAACAACAGGCAGAGAGCATTTTATGGATATAAGATTTATCCTTCCTAAAAAATATGATGCTAATTTTTTTATTGAAGTTTTTAAAAAAATAAAATCACCTAAATTAATCCCATTTATTGTCTATAAAATGGAACTTTTTGAAAAAAAAGTTCGGGAAGATTCAGGTGAAGGAAAATATTTCACAACTTTTTATGCAGCTCCTACGAAAATGGATGATCGCTACATCATTAGAACACTTGCTAAAATTGCATATCCTGATGTTGCTAATGATCAAAATATTGAAGATGCCATGGTTTTATTTATGCATAAAAAATCACCGCACACTTTTTCAGAATGGCTTTCGGTAAAAAATAAAGCAAAAAGCAGCGACGCACTTATTCCACCTGAAAGTGTTTTTGTTGATGGCCACACTATTAATATTCCAAAGATTTACCTAATTAAATTAAAGGATGACGATCCAAGACAAGCGGTTTTAGGTGATATCACTGGTTACTGCCAGAGTCTAGGAAGCTTGTCAGTACATCAGCATGTGGAAGAAGATACATCTTTAAAGGAAGTAGGTATCTTGATTATTGCAAAAGATAACTCCAAAAGGAGGAAAGAAAAGGGGCTGAGAACCTACTTAAGCAGCCAATGCAAAGATGATGATATCGTAGGATTTATTAGAGCTTGTTCAGACGGTGGACATTACCTTATTCTTGATGTTTGTTTTATCAAATCCACACAAAAAATAAATATTAAAAAATATGCGCAAATTATCGCAAAATTCGCCCATAATTTTCTTTTGGCAAATCCAAGATATGTAGGTGTGATATATGGCAATGGGGATTTGAAAGCCGATTTATTTGGTTTCTTACGTAAACCTTCTCAGCACTCGTACATCAATCATCCGCTAGAAATGAGAAAATATGAGTCGCAGAATACAAAGCATTTTCGTGAAGTGTGCATGCGAGACACACCATTATATGCAGAAGTTATTTATAATCCAGAACGTGTGTTGCAATTAACACAACAGGATCTAGTTCATTATAATTTGCCAGACATTCTCAACTCTGTCATACAGTTTGGCAATCTTGCTCAGTTTAAACATATCCTCAATTTGTTAAATGACAGTGACTTTAAAAAATGTCATGCGTTAATCGCAGACTACCTCGCAAGTATCAATGATTCTTTATCAGTGATGTCTGTTTTTTTGGATAAAGATGATCTAAGTTCAGATTTATTTGAACAAATAGTTAGGATATACGATGAATATAAATCTGAATCTGACGAAGTTGTTATAAAATGGGAAGATTTTTTTATTCAACTATTAGGTAAATTTAGTTCTAAAGGCCATGACTTTTCTAACGGCCTTGCTAATCTTGCAAATATCTGTAAAACTTCTTCGCTAATGACGGCTTTGCTAAGCAATCCAGATCAATTACCGCCAGATTCTTTTCCGCTCTTAAAGAAAAAATACTCCGATTTTATTACAACTATTTTTGCAGTTAACTTAAAAATCGCCATTACAACTGCTGCAAATCATGCATCATCAGAAGAATTTGATGCAAAAAGTGACGAAGCTACAGAAGATAAAAAACATATATTATTTCTTTTATCAAAGCTTGAAACAAAAGAGGAAAGAGAAACTGCCTTAAGAAAAGCAGGCATTGAGATGGAGGGAGCCGTCTATAGGTGGGGCATGTGGACTGCTAAGCGAAAAGGTATTACTGGTCTCGCTGTAGGATATTTTCAAAAAGTCGATCTTTGGCCCATAAATGGCAATCCAATGGATTACTTAAATGAGAAAGTTGAAACATTTAAAGAGCCTAAAACACCCCGTGCCGGGATTAGCTAAATAATTCGGGCAGGGTCCTTAGCTCGCAATAAAAATTTCTTTGGTATACCATTAACACCATTCGTTATTTACCAGGAAGATCTTCTCATGCACTACAACAAACTCGGTAAAGCTGGCATTAAGCTTAGTGAAATTTCTTTTGGTTCATGGATTACATTTGCCAAACAACTTGATACCAATTCAGTGAAAGAATTTATGCATATTGCGGTTGATCATGGGATCAATTTTTTTGATAACGCGGAAGGTTATGCCCATGGTGAAGCGGAAATTTTAATGGGCAAAGTCATTAAAGATTTTCGACGCGAAGATCTCGTGATCTCAACTAAGATTTTCTGGGGCGGTAATGGTCCGAATGACACGGGTCTTTCTCGCAAACATTTGTTAGAAGGGACGCGAAATTCATTACGGCGCTTGCAGTTAGACTATGTTGATTTGTTATTTTGTCATCGCCCTGACCCTGATACCTCTATCGAGGAAACCGTGCTCGCCATGGATTATCTTGTCCGCAATGGCTATGCACTCTATTGGGGCACATCGGAGTGGAGTGCGATGCAAATTGAATCCGCCTATCAGCTTGCCGAGCAACTCGGCTGCATGAAACCTTCTATGGAACAGCCCAAATACAATCTATTTTTTCGCGATCATTTAGAGGCGGAATACTTACCGTTGTTTGAACGCTATGGTCTAGGTACAACCATCTGGAGTCCACTCGCATCCGGCATTTTATCCGGTAAATACGATCATGGTATTCCATCTGAAAGTCGCTTAGCAAAAGAAGCGTGGCTCATCCCGACTAATTTTCAAGAACAAATTGTTAAAGTGAGGGAAATTTCTAAAATTGCCGATGGCTTAAGCTGCACAACAGCCCAGCTTGCTATTGCCTGGTGCCTGAAAAACCCACATGTGAGCACCGTCATCACCGGCGCATCTAAGAAAGAACAATTGCTGGAAAATATAGAAGCGATTGAAATAAAATCCGCGCTCACTCCCGACATCATGGCCAAAATTGACAACATACTAAAATGAAAAATTATTCCAGCATCACATTAAACAGTCTTGAACTCAGTGTAAATTTAGGATGGCCGCAAGGCGAACGGGTAAAACAGCAAATCATCACGCTGGATGTGGCGATTCATTTTTCCGAACCGCCATTAGCTTGTACGAGTGATCAACTCGCTGACACCTATTGTTATGACACATTAGTGAATACGATAAAAGCTAGCGTCGCAACGCGTAATTTTCGCTTACTGGAACATGTCGGTCATGAAATTCATCAACTCGTTAAACAATCTCTGCGATCTGATATTCGCGTGCATATTCGCGTAACGAAAAAACCCGCTATTTTAAATTTAACCGGTGGCGTGACATTTTCTTACGGTGATGAATAATGGTTATTTTAGGCTTGGGTTCAAATCTTCATGACCGGTTGGCGAATTTGCGTTTCGCCCTGACGCATATTAAACAAATTCCGAATTTTTCTGTCCTGCAAGTGTCGCCGGTTTATATTTCTGACGCACTCGTGCCGGACAATGCACCTGTTTCCTGGGACACGCCTTATCTGAATTTAGCGCTACATTGTGACACAACACTCGCGCCGCATGAATTATTGCGCCATGTCAAAGAAATAGAAAAAAAAGTCGGCCGCACGCCAGGAAAAGACTGGGGGCCGCGCATCATCGATATTGATTTATTGGCCTGGGATGATTTGATGCTCTATGACGAAAAATTACATATTCCGCATGAGCATTTGGCTGAACGACCTTTTGCATTATGGCCGCTGGCCGATGTCGCACCTTTTTGGATCTATCCTAAACAAGACAAAACCGCGGCGGAACTGGCTGCCGGTTGGGGTTCACGTTTCACAGGGGATGCGCCATTTCATACTCGACAAATTGCACAGCGCATCGATGCGTCGCAATTAGTTGGCATTATCAATGTCACACCCGATTCATTTTCGGATGGTGGACATTTTTTTGATGCATTACGTGCAGTCGAACAAATGAAACATCTTGTCTTAGCCGGTGCGGAAATAATTGATATAGGTGCTGAGGCGACGAATCCTCGCGCGTCAGCCATTTCTTCGGATGAAGAATGGCAGCGATTGGAACCTGTGCTTTCTGCTGTACTCGCAGCCGCCATCACAATGGATATTCAACCCAAAATCAGCGTGGACACTCGACATGCTGACGTTGCGAGCAAAGCCCTGGAATTAGGCATTAACTGGATTAATGATGTCAGTGGTTTGCAAGATGTAAAAATGAGAAAAGTGGTGGCGGCAAGTCAATGCGATGTCGTGGTCATGCATCATTTGGGTATTCCTGTGGATAAAAATATTATTTTGCTGCGCGACTCAAATCCAGTTGGACTGATTTTAGAATGGGCTGAACAGCGCTTGGATGAACTGACGCAACATGGCATCGCGCAAGAACGCATTATTTTTGATGTGGGAATTGGATTTGGCAAAAATGCCGAACAATCTCTCGAATTGCTGAAAAATATTGACGCTTTTCAACGACTGGGAACGCGCTTACTAGTAGGTCATTCACGTAAAACGTTTTTGGGACAATTTACGGATAAATTATTTGCTGAGCGGGATATTGAAACAACAGTTCTTTCGCTTTTTTTAGCGGAAAAACGGGTGGATTACCTGCGCGTGCACAATATCGAAATGCACGCGCGGGCGTTTAAAATCAGAGGAGCTCTGTTTTAAGGTCTCCTTACTAGCGCAACCCTATGATCGTTACGTTCTTGGTCTGCCAAATTATCTCCCATTTTGACAAGCGCGAACGCAATAGCAAAGCTCATTACGCGAATATTTTTTTCATTATCTTCCGTGAATAAACCCAAACATTTCAACACACAACCAACCAAGGCACTAGTAAGGAATCCACAATAAAGGCCTCTATCTAATCTATCTATTGCACGGTTTGTCATTTCCCACAAAGAATAGGGATTTCTATTAAACATAAATAACTCCTTAAGAACTCGCTTCTGCCACTGTATGAAATGAACCAAATACTACAATACGGTCATTGGATTGCGCTATAGCAAGTGCTGTCTCATACGCATTTTTTATTTCCGGATAGAAATTTACGGATTTTATTTGCGCAGTTCGAAAGCAATACTCCAGCACAGATAAAGAAGAACCACGTTCGCCAGATAACGGCGCAATATACCATTCATCGATGCAATTGCGCATCACATACAACGTTCCAAGAATATCTTTATCTGCCAGCATGGAAAAGACGGCATGGGTTTTTCCAGCGCATTTGTGTTGCTGTAAATAATGGGCAAGAAACTCTGCAGCCGCCGGATTATGGGAAACATCAAAAATTTGGGTAATCTCACCCTGTATCACTTGAATTCGACCAGGCAAATCCACTTCTGCTAAACCCACATCGATTGCAGCGCGTTTAACAGGCAATTTTTCCTGAATTAATTCTATCGTCATTAAGACCGTCGACATATTTTGCAAGGCGAGATGGGGGAGCGGTAAATTTTCCAGTCGTGTTTTTTGACTCCACCAAGTCCAGGAAGATAGATGCGGCTCAAAACCGAATTGAACTCCCTGACAGAATAATGAGATGGAACGCTCGGTTGCATAAGCCAGTAAAGTCACGGGGGGATCAAAATCACCGCAGACGGCGGGAACTCCCGCGCGAAAGATACCTGCTTTTTCGACGGCAATTTTTTCCCGCGTATCCCCTAACCAATCTGCATGATCGATTGCAATGCTAGTAACAACGGATACATCGGCATCAAGTATATTCACTGCGTCTAAACGCCCGCCTAATCCCACTTCCAAAATTCCTACATCCAATTGGCTATGTTGAAAAATGAATAACGCAGCCAGGGTATTAAATTCGAACTGAGTTAATGTGATATCGCCGCGAGTTTTTTCAATTAGCTCAAATGCCTGAATAAAATCCTCATCCTGGGCTGCTTTACCTTGCACCCGTACAAGCTCGTTAAACCGGTATAGATAAGGCGATGTGAACGCACCAACTCGGTACCCCGCCGCTAACAAGATCGCTTCAAGGCCAGCGACTGTTGAGCCTTTACCATTTGTGCCGCCAACGATAATGATTGGATAAGCGGGTTTTAACAAACCTAATCGATCTGCAACGACTCTGACACGTTTTAAATCGAGGTCGATTATTTTTCTATGCTGATTTTTTATTCGCTCCAACCAATCATCCAATAAATTTTGCATATTTTCTTCCTCAACAACCTGTCAATAACCTATCAAGTAAGCTCCGCATTTTCTGTGCAAAAGCTGGAGAAAACAACCACCCCCCTATTTTATCCCAGTTCACACCCAGCATGTGCACAGGTGCCGCCCCTACTCATCCACAGATTAATACATCCACAACTTAATGAAAAAATTGGAAATAAATGAGTTTTCCACAGAAAATCCCTTCCTATATAAAAAGAAAAACTAAAAAGAAAAGATATATAAAAGAGTTATATTAATTAAAAATGTTTGTTATACACTTAAAGTTATTCGCTTAGGTCAAGCCTTTGGATCAGATCGTTATGCTGTTTACTCACAAATTTTTCAGCGTTTAACTACCATTCAAGATCTTGCTCCTGAAATTTCACCATTTGATATAAAAAACGCCATTATTGAAATTAATCCGAAACCTGGAAACCATACTCTCACAACTGAAGAAATTATTGATGTCATTAATCAGCATGGCGAACAAACATCTGTCGTTTTAATTGAGGGCGTACATTATTTATCGGGACAATGCTTTGATTTGAAAGCAATTGCTGAAGCAGCGCATAAAAAAGGCTGTAAAATTGGCGTTGACTTAGCTCACTCTATTGGAAATGTTTTTCCCAATTTACACCAGGATGAAATTAATTTTACTGTATGGTGTCACTATAAATATTTAAATGCTGGGCCTGGTGCAATTGCAGGTCTTTTTGTGCATGAAAAACATCATCAAAATCCAAGCATTCCCATCCTAGCAGGTTGGTGGGGACATAATAAAACGATGCGCTTTGATATGGCATCTGAATATTCTGCTATACCCACTGTTGAAAAATGGCAACAAAGCAATCCACCCATTTGGCAATTAGCCTCGTTGAGAGCTTCTCTCGAAATTTTTGAATCAGTGGATTTAAAAGAATTGCGTGAAAAAAGTATCCGGTTAACCCATTATTTGGAAAAATTAATTGATGAACTGTTACCAGACGATGTGGAAATCATTACTCCAAGAGATCCCGAGCAGCGCGGAAGTCAGCTCTCATTAAAAGTAAAAGCTGGCGCTAAAGCATCCGTTGAAGATTGGATGCACAAAAATGAAGGAATTATCTGTGATTCACGCGGAGAAATAATTCGTGTCGCTCCGGCTGCACTTTACAACACGTATGAAGATGTGGCTCGTTTTGTATATGCATTAAGAAAATTTTGTAAAACGCATCAGTTGGAACACCAGCAAGATAAACTAGAACTCAGAGCACGCTTATAAATTTAATATACTGCAACAACCTGTCGATAACCTAGCAAATAAGCTCCGCATTTGCTGTGCAAAAGCTGAAAAAAACTATCTTGCCCTTTTTTATCCCAAACAATCCCCAGTCTGAGCACAGGGGATCAACCCATAAATACACAGATTTATACATCTGTAACTTAATGAAAAATTTAAAAATAAATAGGTTTTCCACAGAAAATCCCTTCCTATATAAAAAGAATAACTAAAAAGAAAAAATATATAAAAGAGTTATATTAAATAACTCACGGCATAAAAACGTAAAGCTAGAATTCGCGTTGACAAAAAACAAAATGATCCCTATCATTAGCCCCCTAATTTGAATTGTTATTGATGGATACGAGCAGCTATGAAAAGAACATTCCAACCGAGCGTCATACCACGCAAAAGAAAACATGGTTTCCGAGCACGTATGGCAACAATGGACGGACGTAAAATATTAAGCAGACGCCGTGCAAAAGGCCGTAAACGACTGATACCGTAAGATAAATTTGAAAAAAAATGATTTGAGTTTTCCCCGTAGCCATAGACTCGTAACTAAAGCGGAATTCAAACATATTTTTGATGAGCCTTTTAAAGTCAATCAAAAATATTTAACGGTTCTTTACAGGCCTAATCTTAAAGATCATGCGAGAATAGGCATCATTGTAGGAAAACGTGCTGTTAATAGCGCAGTTGACCGAAACCGTATTAGACGGGTCATAAGAGATAGCTTTCGCCTGAATCAGGAAAAGCTAATCGGCTGGGATATCGTTATTATTGCTCGACAACAATGCGATACCCTTAGCAAAGAGAAAATCCGAAAAGGCATAAATGATTTGTGGGAAAGATTACTAGCGCAATGTCAAAACCGCTCATCATCTTAATACGAGCATATAGTTACCTAATAAGCCCAATGTTGGGTTACTGCTGTCGTTTTCATCCCACGTGTTCTTCTTATGCCATTGAAGCAATCCAAAAACAGGGTTGTCTCTATGGATGTTATTTAACTTTAAAACGAATTCTACGCTGCCACCCTTGGGCTGAAGGCGGCTATGACCCTGTTCCGGAACCTAAAATAAAATGCCGACAAATATAATTGATTACTTTCGAATTGCACTCTACGTCACTTTAGTCGTTATTCTTTTAGCGCTGTTTCAAGCTTGGGATAAAGAACATCCAAAAACGATAGCAACAACATCTGCTGTTGAAGCTTCCGCTGCAAATAATTACGTACCACAACTGATAGCAGATACGACTCAATCTGCCAAAACGACTGCTGCTATTTCACAACCCGTAAAAGCGGCGCCTATTTCTCCCGCTCTTAATATTATTCATGTCACAACAGATGTGATTAAGGCTGATATTAATCCAGTAGGCGGTAATATTATTCAAATACAGTTATTAAAATACCCAGAAGAATTAAATTCTAACGTTCCTTTTTTACTGCTCAATGATTCTCCTGAAACACGTTATATTGCCCAAAGCGGTATGCTAGGTCGTTCAGGTCCTGATACAGCAAACGGTCAGGCAACTTATTCTGCTGATCAAACTGAATATACTTTGGCGAATGGTCAGAAAGAGTTGCAAGTTAAACTCAATTGGAAAAATCCAGAAGGAGTCACTTTTACCAAAATATTCACTTTCCGTCCGAATGATTATGAAATTGGTGTTAATTATCAAATTGCCAATCAATCAGATCAGCCTTGGGATGGAAACCTCTATTTACAATTAATGCGTAAAAACGCTCCTCCAACGGGTGCTCACGGCATCGTGAATTTCGCAACCTATTTTGGTGCCGCTATTTCTAGCCCTGAAAAAGCATTTGAAAAAATTAGCTTTAAACAAATGGACAGTACTAATCTCAACCAAACAATCAAAGCAGGTTGGGCGGCAATGATTCAGCATTATTTTGTTAGCGCTTGGGTGCCTGATAAAAATAACACTTCACAGTACTTTACCCGTGTAACCGCTGACGGTTTGTATACCCTTGGAATGATTGGATCCAAAATTGAAGTAAAGCCAGGCGAACAAATTAATACTCAAGCACAGTTTTATGCGGGTCCCGCTATTTCAGATAATCTAGAAAAAGTAGCGCCTGGATTACAACTCACAATCGATTATGGCTGGTTATGGATTATTTCAGTCGCTATTTTTTGGATGATGCAAAAGATTCACAGTGTCGTGGGAAATTGGGGTTGGTCAATTGTACTCGTCACTTTGTTGATCAAATTGATGTTCTATCACTTGTCCGCCAAGAGTTACCGTTCAATGAGCGGCTTGAAAAAATTACAACCACGCATTACCGCACTGAAAGAACGTTTTGGTGATGATAAACAAAAGTTTACCCAAGCAACGCTGGAACTTTACAAAAAAGAAAAAGTGAATCCGATGAGCGGTTGCTTGCCAATTCTTATTCAGATTCCAGTCTTCATTGCACTTTATTGGGTGCTGATCGAAAGTGTGCAATTTCGCCAAGCACCGTTTATATTTTGGATCCAAGATCTTTCTACCTATGATCCTTATTATATTTTGCCTGTGATGATGGGTTTATCGATGTTTTTACAACAACGTTTAAATCCACCACCGCCAGATCCAATGCAGGCAAAATTGATGATGTTGATGCCGGTTGTATTTACCGCTATGTTTGCTAAATTCCCAGCCGGTTTAATGCTGTACTGGTTTGTAAATAACACTGTTTCGTTTTTACAACAATGGTACATCATGCACAGCCTCGATAAGGCGGAGAAAATCAAGAAATCAAAATGAAAAAAATTACTGATACAATCGTAGCTGCTGCTACACCACCTGGACGTGGCGGCGTTGCGATTGTACGGATCTCAGGTCCTCTTGTTAATCACATTGCAATTAAGCTTTTAAAAAAAATCCCTCAACCGCGTTATGCCACTTATACCCCTTTTTTTGATCAATCAGGACAGGTGATTGATGAAGGGATTGCTTTATTTTTTCCTGGGCCCAATTCATTTACAGGAGAAGATATTTTAGAGTTGCACGGGCATGGTGGTCCTGCCATTGTGGATTGTTTGATTCAGAAAATTTTAATCTGGGGTGCGCGCTTAGCTCGTCCGGGTGAATTTTCTGAACGTGCTTTTTTAAATGATAAAATTGATCTTGTTCAAGCAGAAGCGATTGCTGATTTAATAGATGCTGCGTCAGAGCAAGCTGCACGTAATGCGTTACGTTCGTTGCAGGGAGAGTTTTCGAAAAAAATTCATTTATTAGTGGATGCGTTAATTCATTTGCGAATGTATGTGGAAGCATCCATTGATTTCGTTGAAGAAGAAATTGATTTTTTAAGTGGGGATCAAGTTTCAAATGGGTTAGCCAGCATTATCCACGATCTTACGGTCGTCCAAGCTTCTGCTGCCCAAGGTAGTTTGTTGCGTGATGGAATTACGGCGGTCATCGCAGGTCAGCCTAATGTAGGTAAATCGAGTTTACTGAATCAATTAAGCGGAAAAGAAAGTGCAATTGTGACTGATATACCGGGTACGACACGTGATTTATTGCGTGAACATATTCTCATTGATGGCATGCCAATGCATGTGATTGATACAGCGGGTTTGCGTGAAAGTGATGATCGAGTTGAGCAGGAAGGTATTCGTCGCGCGCGTGAGGAAATTTTGCGGGCGGATCTTATTATCTTCGTGACGGATGCAAGCCGAGATGATGAACTATTTTTATCTGATTTTATTGCTCATGTTCCAGAGCATGCAGCTGTCATCACGGTCAGAAATAAAATTGATTTAATCCATGAAGCGCCTTCAATAGAAACAAATTCCCAACACACTGTTGTGTCACTCTCTGCGAGACTAGGTGATGGCATTGATTTATTGATAAGTCACATCAAGACTTCTGCTGGATTTAACACGAATACGGAAGGCCATTTTTCCGCACGCCGCCGGCATTTAGATGCGTTGGCCCGCGCTAAAAATTTCTTATTAAATGGCCAAAACCAATTGCTTGAGCACCGGGCCGGAGAATTATTGGCCGAAGATTTGCGTTTAGCGCAGAAGGCATTGAGTGAAATTACCGGTGAATTTAGCTCAGATGATTTGTTGGGAAAAATTTTCGGGAGTTTTTGTATTGGAAAATAGACTTCGACTGTCATTTCGCTCACAAAGAGCCATATCCTGCATTTTATCCATTTTATGTCTATAGTTACCTTGTATTTTATCCATTTATTAATCATAATACCCTTGTTTTTTTTACCAATTTTAATACTATTTTTATTTATCTTAATGATTAATATGAGAAAATAATGTATCGCGATATAGAAAAAGATTTACTCCATTGGAAGAAACAAGAAAACCCCATACCCCTATTGTTAAGAGGGGCTAGGCAGGTTGGAAAAACGTATGTTGTTGAAAAATTTGGTCGCGAACAATTTGAGCAACTGGTTACAATTAATTTTGAACTGCAACCTGAGATGATCCATTGTTTTGAAAGTCTTGAGCCTAGTGAAATTATCAATGCAATTTTTTTATTAACGCACAAAAAAATCGAACCACAATCAACGCTATTATTTTTAGATGAAATCCAAGATTGTCCCAATGCTATTCGTGCATTGCGCTACTTCAAAGAAAAGTTGCCTAAGCTACATGTAATTGGTGCAGGCTCATTGCTGGAGTTTACATTAAATGACACAGCATTTCGGATGCCGGTTGGGAGAGTTCAGTCACTTTATTTAAAACCTCTTTCGTTTAAAGAATATTTAGTGGGTAGCGATAATAAACAATTACGCGAATGGATTGAAAGTATCGATTTACATTCTAAAATTACGAAACCTATACATGAGCGTTTACTGCGCTTAGTGCGTGAATATATGATATTGGGCGGTATGCCGGCTGTTTTACAAAGCTATTTTACAATGCATGACCTAGGCGACTGCATGAATATTCAAACTGCCTTATTAAGTACATATAGGCAGGATTTTGGTAAATATGCGAAAAAGTCAGATCACCGATATCTGCAGCGATTATTTGAAAAAATTCCGGGATTGATAGGGGAAAATTTCAAATATTCCAAAGTAGATCCTGACATGAGGTCACGTGATATTAAAGATGCCTTATATTTGCTGCAAAATGCAGGGCTTACCTATCCTATTTATAGTACTAGCGCGTCAGGGCTTCCATTGGCAAGTTTAATCAATGAAAAAAAATTTAAAGTTTTGTTTTTGGATGTAGGCTTAATAACAAGAACAGGAAAGTTAGAGTCAGAATTATTATTAAATAATAATATTATATTGGTTAATCGAGGGATGCTGGCGGAACAATTTGTGGGACAAGAACTGCTCGCTTATACATCGTGTTATGAAGAAGCGAATTTATATTTTTGGTCAAGAGAGCAACGTTCTAGCATGGCCGAAGTAGACTTTGTAACGACAGTGGACGCAAAAATTATTCCTATCGAAGTTAAAGCTGGTACAACAGGCCACTTAAAATCGATAAAAATATTTATGCAAGAGAAAAAATCGACGCTTGGCTTGCGAATCTCACAACAACCTTTAAGTTATGATAATAATATTTTATCGTTACCGTTTTACATGACAGGAGAAATCTCCAGAATAGTCAAGATAGGGGATCTTAGTTGAAAAATTTATGACCGCAACGAGTATATACTGCGCGCGGTCACAAACTTAAGTTTTGGCACCCAGCGGTCTGCTAGTTTTGGACGAATTTGTTTCGAAAAAGCGCAGGTGTAGTTTGCTCTACATCGAGCATTTTTCGAAACAAATTCGTCCAAAGATGGCAGGCCGATGGGATGCCAAAACTTAAGTTTGTGACCGCGCGCAGTATAGATAATTCGCCAATCCTATTGCCTCAATACCCGTCGCGAGTGGAAACGATTCTCCTCCCGGAAAGATAACAATTAATTTATCTAACTTAAGATCGTCCATAGCAATAGCCATGGATTTTGTGACTTTAGGCATATCAGTATATTTAAATTCAAACCCTAAACGCTTGCCATTTTTGATAATAAGTAAATCTAATTCAGCATGGCCTTGTGTTGCCCAAAAATAATATTCACCGTCAGATGCTTCATGATGTCTAATGATTGACTCCAAAGCAAAACCTTCCCATGAAGATCCTAGCTTGGGATGGTGATATAAGCTTTCGTCGTTTGGGATATTTAATAAATAATGCAAAATACCACTATCCCGAAAATAAATTTTGGGTGATTTGACTTGTCGTTTAGAAATATTTTCAAACCAAGGTGGAATCTCACGTAACATGAATGTTCCAACCAAAATATCCGTATAGTGACGAATCGTTTTATGATTCAATCCAAGAGATTTTCCCATTTCAGATGCATTGAATATGTTGCCATGATAATGAGCCATCATCATCCAAAAACGTCTTAATGCCAGCGGCGAAATTTTGATGCCAAGATTTGGGATGTCGCGCTCAAGAAAAGTTTGCGTATATTCTCTGCGCCAAATATAACTATCCTCATCTGTTTTTGCCAAATAAGATAAAGGAAATCCACCACGCAACCATAACGGATCCATATGATGTGTTTCTCCATATGAAAATGGCGTAGTTTCAATATATTGAATCCGACCCGCCAGTGTTTCTGAAGATTGTCGAATCAAATCACGAGACGCGCTGCCAAGAATTAAGTATCGTTGCGTTTTTAATGAATCCGCCATGACGCGAATTGTTGGAAATAATTCTGGAATACGTTGGATTTCATCGATAACAATGAGTCCCTCTAATGATTCCAGTGCTAACTGAGGATTGGCTAAACGGGCTAAATCCGTATTTTTTTCTAGATCAAAATAATTTCTTGGTTTAATTGAATCCTGTTCATGCTGGATATAATCATTGGCAAGTGTGGTTTTGCCACACTGTCTTGGACCCAATAAGGCAACTATTTTATGGGTTTCGAATGCTTTCTGAATGCGGTTGATATAGTGGAGGCGTTTCATATTATCCTAGTAAATTGGGATACCATATACCAATTTACTAGGATATACAAGAAAAAGCCTCATGGTCGAGGGCTGATTTACCATTAGATAAAAAACCCCTACCAAAGAAATAAAAGCTGGGATGCCTAACAACCACCAAATTTTAAAATATTTTTTGTATTCATAAGGTAAAGATAGTTTATTTTCGGATGCGAAATAAGCTAAATCGCGACAACGCATTTGCAACCAAACAACGGGCACCCAACAAGCACCTGCAATAACGTAACCTAAAATGGAGCCTACGACCCAAAAACTTAAAAGAGAATAACCTTTCAGATAAATTAAAATAAACCCGGTGATGGCTTGAGTGAGTCCCGATGGCAACGTGAATAACCAATCGGCTATTACAACGATAGCAGTAGCTTTTGCGATTAACTTGATATCATTTTGTAAATTGACATAAAACATATAAAAAGCGGTGCCTATTCCCGTTCCAAATAAAACGGAAGCACTGATGATATGAATTATCTTAATCCATGCATATAACATTATCGATCACTCTCTAACGCCATCATGATCAGAATCCCGATGAAAATAGGAATATTTTTCGCAATGGGAGCAAATGGATGTAACCAATACTCAGGAAAAAAACTTAATTCCTGTTTCATTCATGGGTGAGTATTGTAACAGAGAATTTAAACAAGGTGCTTTAAAGATCGGCCGAGACGATCCAATTTGCGTACAACTAACGTATCCCCTGGGCGCAATTGCGTTAGACCATTTGAAACTCCTTTTTTAGAAAATCTAAGAGTGCAAAAAAACGGTCGTTTTGATAGGCTAATTCAATCTTTCTTAAGAGTTTATAAATATTAAAATCCGAGGATAAAAAATCATGAGTAATAGCCAAAAAGTATTTCCTAATGAAGTAAAAATAAAAAATATAAATGTTCCAGCGGGTGCTAAAGTTAATATTGTTGCAAACCAAACGGTCGAAATATCAGGAGGGGAGATAGGAGAAGGTGCAATATACTCTCAATATGGTGTTTTTTTTGGTACAAAATTAATTAAATGTCGTTCTAAACAACAAAATTATAAAATATATTAATTGCGAAAAGGATTTAGTCCATGAAAGCTAAAATACGTAATACTGAAATTTATTTTGATATTGCTGGTATGCAAATTGCTCCAGAAAAAAATACTTATGTTGAACGTCCGGTGGTATTTATGTTACATGGCGGTCCTGGCGGAGATCATTTGCGCTTCAAACAACATTCGCTGGAATTACAAGAGTTCGCTCAACTTGTTTTTATTGATCATCGGGGCTGTGGACGCAGCAAAAAATCAAAACAAAAAGATTATACGATAGAAAATAACATTGAAGATATTGAGGCATTGCGCAAATATCTTGGTTTGGAAAAAATTTGTATTTTAGGCACGTCTTATGGTGGTATGGTGGCTCAAGGTTATGCTGCTCGCTATCCTAAAAACGTTGCTAAACTTATTCTAATTGTAACAGCACCCAGTTATCATTTTTTAGACGATGCAAAAAAAATATTACAAGAACGCGGCAATGCAAAACAAATTGCAATCACAGAATATCTATGGAATGGGACATTTAAAAATTCTAAGCATGTTTTAGAATTTTTTAAAACAATGGAATCCATTTATTCTGTTTCAAAAAATAAAAAACGCAAGCCTTATAGTAAATCTCAAACCATTTGGTCACATGAAGCACTCAATGAAGGTTTTGGCGGATTTTTACGGACTTACAATATCATACCGCAGTTAAAGAAAATCACTTGTCCTACATTGATTTTAGCCGGGGATAAGGACTGGATTTGCAACTCCAATCAATCAAAAATCATTGCTAAAAATATTAAGCACGCAAAGTTAAAGATTTTTAAGAATTGTGGGCATGCACTTGCTGTAGATGCACATGACAAATATATCAAATCGATTAGGAAATTTTTGAAAAAATAATCGGCATATCAAGCTAAAGCAATTTTTCCATTAAATAATTGGTAAGCATTTCTCCTCGTATATTAACCGATTGCTCTTTTATAACATTAAATCCTTTCAGTTATTTTCATCATAATAATATGATTTATATCGTGACTGTATTGCGTTTGTTTAAATCCATTACGCTCGAAAAATAATATCGCTTTTTTATTATCTTTATGGGGATCGACTAAAATAGCTTTAAATTTATTTTTTAAATAACGATCAATAAAAGATTCTAATGATTGACTTGCATAGCCTCCCTTAAGATATTTTTCTTCAGCAATAAAAAAATCTACACCCACTAATTCATTCGGTTCATATTGAGAGAATAATTCATTGTTATAATTTTCTATGCCCTCGGGTAAAGAATGCGTGACATGATAATATTGAGCATAACCAATGGGTTCATCTTTTAGGTAAATAATAAAATTAGGAATAAATTTATCATTGACTCTTGGTAGATATTTTTCTTGAATCATTTCATAAGTGTAGTTTTCGCTTCTCGCATACCATTTTAAAACATGAGGAATATGAAACCATTGATGCAATAGTTTCAAATCATATTTTGATAATGGTTTAAAGATTATATCGGCTTTAATCTGATAACCGCTATCATTTAAAGCATTGATTGCCCATCTTATATGAGAATCGTCCATGCCTTCGCCTCATAATAATTGTGCCAAATGAATAGCGTGTGTCGGATCACCATTATCTTCGATCTCTCAAGCTGCCATTAATATGAGTCTTACATAAATCCAATCCATGAGGCGTTTTTGATTTAGATTAGATTTTTTTGCTAGAAGTTCTATTCTTGGGTGTATGATTTCTTTTGCATCATTGCTATTCGCAAGCTCCGAAACATACATAAAATCAAATGCCGCTGCTTCAAACTCAATATCCCCTATCACTCCTTTGGGGTCAATGATAATCCAATCCTTACCATGTTGAAGAATATTGTCATGATGCAAATCACCATGTAGCAATTTCTCATTAGACATTGTACTTAATAATCTATTTTTCAGGTCAATAGCTTTCAGAAGTAATATTTTAGGTAACTTGTCTTTACTCACGTTATCTATAGCAGATAACCAATCACTAACATGAGGAAATGAATGATTAACGGGGACTTTCGGGTGTGATTCAGTTTCTGCTTTTGCGACAAAATGATAAGTCATGTTGTCGACAGGAGTAATGTGAATTAACTTCCAGTGATCTCGTAGAAGATCAACGATAGCAGGTAAATGTGAAATCCATGTTTTCCCTTTTTCTTTATACATATTTTGCATATTCTCTTTCAAGGAATCGAATTTGCAATGATGCACTTGAAGCATTTTTTCATTTGGTATCATTTTCATTATCCATCTTTCTTCTTTAAAAGTCCTATAACCGGAAAATTGAACAGCAACAACAATGGTCATAATTTCACTGTCATGTAAATAGCCAGAAGGTCCTCTTCTGGAATTTTTTTCTCCTGGAAGAAAAGTGTGTTCTACGTATTGCTGAAATTCATTGCAAAAATCGTCAATTTCGCAAAAAATGCGGGTGAGCTGGTCGATATCCATATCAATTTTCCTTGACTTTGGTCGGTTAAAAGATTGTGAGGATACGACTGGCTTTTTGATTTTTCAATAAAAATAATGGTTCAACTCATTGATTTAACAAAATTTAAACCCCGAACTGGGGTTGTTATAACATTATCGCTCACTCTCCAATGCCATCATGATCAGAATCCCAATCAAAATAGGAATATTTTTCGCAATGGGAGCAAATGGATGTAACCAATACTCAGGAAGAAAAAACGAAATGAAAAGGGTGTAAACGAAAATACAAAAACATTGCAAAGAACCTATAACTAACAATCTAAAATTAAATAGAGTAGCAAGCCCTAATAAAATATCTAACCCACTCAATAAATACAAAATCAATGATTGGAGAGAATGAGGAATGTGTGATCGAGTCATCAGATCTATATTTATGGCTAATGTTCCTGGAATCAAACATAAAATGCCTGAAAAAATCCATATGAATGCAATGCTCAATCTTAATAACGGTCTTAAAAAATAAAGTCGCGCATGCCAACGGTCTTGAACACTGCTTACCATGCCATTCAACCCTTCTGCAAAACCTTTTGGCTTGAAATGAAGAGTTTCTTGTAAAATTTTTTCTTCTGCTTCTGTCGCGACATTGTCAACAGACATCATTTTAATTCCTGTTTCACTCATCGGTGAATTTGGAATAAAATTTCCTAATTTTGCGCCCAGTCGAATCATGCTATCTGGTATCGAAATAGCATACGCTTTTTTAAAACCAAGCCAGTTACGCAATTTAATTAATACATTTTTTACGGTCAGTTTTTCAGCGCCAACGGCAGAAAATAATTGTTTACCCGGTAAAATTAAAGCTTTCTCTACAACATGAGTTAAATCGTCTATATGAATAGGTTGTTGTAATTGTTGGGCACGTCCGGGTAGCGGAATAATAAATGGTAATCCAGCTAATCCTCGAAACAATGAAGTTCCTCCATAAGATCCTTTGCCATAAACAAGTCCAGGACGAATAATAGTAGATGCAATATCGAGCGACTGAATATATTCCTCAATAGCTAATTTACTCGTTGCATATGGCGCATTCACTTTATCGATTCCCAATGCGGAGAGATGAATAATTTTTTTGATTTTCAGTTGAGAGCAAGCATCAAAAAGCGCTTTGGGTGCTTCATAATGAATACGCCACATGGTTTTTTCTTTCATGGTTTGAAATACGCCAACACAATTAATCACGACATCAATATCTTTCAAGTGAGGTAACCAATATTCGGCGGTGGTAGCGCGTGCAAAATCCACTTTAAAATGATGAGAATGTGGTATATTTTCTAAAAGTTTGCCATGAACGCAAGCCACAATATCGTGGCCAGACCGAGCTAATTTAGCAATAATTTCTCTTGCGATAAATCCATTTGCACCCGTTATTAAAATACGCATCATTATTTCCGAATTAAAAAATCAAACCAAGTACTTTGAGTGACTGCATCATGAATAATAATAATAAAAATTAAAATCAGCATGATATTTAGCAAATAAAAAATTTTCAAAGCAATCGGTGAGATATGGATTTTAGAAAGAGAGATTAATTTAATAAATAAAATACTTAGCCATAATAAAATAACAGCGCCGAAAGCATGATACGCGATGAATATCCATGGTATTGCAAGAGTAAAATGTCCTGCATAAACAAGTTTGTTCGCAGTGATAAATTGAATAACGACAAGAAAAAAAATAATCCCGTCACCAAAATAACTCGTTCTTAAAGCATAATTAATCAAAGACCGATCATTTTTTTTGATACTAAGAGAGATATAAAAAAACGCGGCAATCATAATGCCAAAAAAAGTGGTTCCACAAATTAAGTGAAGAAATTTTAACATTACGTTTTATACTCATCATTTATCCGTGATGAGACAATGACAAACAATAGAATATAAATCAAGTGGATGGAATAAAGTAAAAAAAGATTTGATGTTTCATTGCAAGTAGGCGCAAAGCAACTTTTTAATCAAGCAGCGTTATGAATTAGCTTGATTCGATTTAATTTTTGATTTATTTGTTTTCGTTTTTCTTCCAAATCATAGTCCGCTTGCAAACCAAGCCAGAACCCTTCACTTGTACCAAATGCACGAGAAAATCTTAAATCTGTATCAGCCGTTACTGCACGTTTACCATGCACAATTTCATTAATGCGCCGCGGCGGAACATCAATATCATGGGCCAATTTGTTTTGACTAATATTCATTGGAATGAGAAATTCTTCCAATAGAATTTCTCCTGGATGAATATTTTTAATTTTATGCATTTTTCGTACACCTCTTTAATGATAATCTTCAATACTGACATCAGCTGCATTGTTACCTATCCATCTAAAACAGATTCGCCACTGATCATTAATTCTTATGCTATGCTCGCTAATTCTGTTACCTTTTAAGGCTTCAAGTCTGTTATTTGGTGGAATACGTAAGTCGTTTAGTTGACGAGCATTATTTAGCATCCTGAGTTTACGCCTTG